>Ga0247831_1003885_pt1 | contig 20894 bp, 22 predicted proteins | sample LaCruzMarch2015__9_FD_192406 | JGI IMG/M metagenome (GOLD analysis project Ga0247831, IMG submission 192406) | Freshwater microbial communities from meromictic Lake La Cruz, Castile-La Mancha, Spain - LaCruzMarch2015_1m | ecosystem: Environmental > Aquatic > Freshwater > Lake | place: Spain...
GTGTGGGGGACCACCCTCTCAGGCCCCCTACCTATCGTAGCCATGGTAAGCCGTTACCTTACCATCTAGCTAATAGGACGCATGCCCATCTTTTACCGCCGAAACTTTAACTGATTCATCATGCGAATTATCAGTGCTATGGGGGATTAATCCGAATTTCTTCGGGCTATACCCCAGTAAAAGGTAGGTTGCATACGCGTTACGCACCCGTGCGCCGGTCGCCACCATTACTCTTACGAATAATTATGCTGCCCCTCGACTTGCATGTGTTAGGCCTGCCGCTAGCGTTCATCCTGAGCCAGGATCAAACTCTCCGTTGTAAAATAACGTTGAATTTTTCTGAGACTTAGAGATGTTGTTCTTTTCTTAATCGCTGTTTCCTTATTCCTCAATATTTCAATGAACTTATGTTGCAAACAAAAAGGATTCAAACCCCATCTGTTCTAATAGGAGGTTAATCCCTTTTTTTAACCCTAAATTAAAACCACATAAGAAACGCTTTCCTCAATTGCGGGGTGCAAAGGTAACTACTTTTTTTATTCTAACAATCTTTTATTGAAAAAAAAATAGCTGAAAAAAATTTAAACAATAATAGTAATAAAAACCAACTAGATACGATTAAATCGCTGGTGTTAAAGTACGCTTGAATTGTATTAAATCTGGGTTATCAATCATTAATCCACTAACCGAACTAAAAGATTTTAATGCAGATTTACATTTTTCTAAACATGATTCCATTGTATCGATCGATATGTAGCAGGTAGAATCCTCAATCCTGGCATTTTTGTCGGGCACTAACACAAAACGTTCGGCATTTTGAATAGCTGTTTCATTATCTAATGATAAAAAAACAAAAAAACAGGCAAACTTTAGCGCTTCTTTTTTAGATATTAACTTTACTTCGTTATTGTCCAAAATAACTAATGTGTGATTAGCCAAAAGAATACCTATTCTATCTTTAAGAATTTGCATGTCACTTTTTGACCAAAAATTTAAGACAGGGAACAAATGCAACAGGTCGAAAGTGTCATTCGTATTCAAAATTACTCTATCCACTTTTTTATTTGTACGTTTGGCTACGTAAAACCAATAACGTATCGCAATGATTAGTAAAATTGTTGCAAGTATACCTGCTGTTTTAGCTAATAAAATTAGATTAAAAAATACGCCAAAGGGCACTAGGGTAAGTAGTAAAAAAAATACCGCAATCCACAATGGAAAGCGGTATTGAACATTATTTTTATCGGTCATAATAATTAACTAGCTACCCATTTATCATTTAGCATCTCTCCCCGAATAATAACAGTTTTGGATCGCGAATAATCTTCTGCCGCCATTAACATTTGTTCTTTTGTATCTCTTCTAATCAATATCGATCCTGACCCTTGAGATTTGATTTCAATGTAGAAACCGTTTTTAAGTCTTGCCGGCCGAGTAGGTGGTCTTCCCATTTTTTTCTTTTGTTTTTAAAAATTAGTTGCTAAATATAGGCATAATTTGTGAGATAATCTCAAAATAAACGAAATTGAATTTGTTATCAATGTGAATTTTAAGTTAAAACACCCCTTAAGCATAAAAGTTTAAATACTTTTGTAGATGATTAATTTAGAAAAGCTTGGCTATTTTTTACCACAAGGACATTTATTTCAACAAGTAAGTTTACAAATCAATAAAGGCGATAAAGTTGGACTAGTAGGAAAAAACGGCGCAGGCAAATCTACATTGCTAAAAATTTTATCCGGAAGAATTAAACCTAGCGAAGGAAATGTTCATTTACCCAAAGGAACTATCTTAGGATATTTAACGCAAGACATCGTAATCGATTCAAATAAAAGTGTTTTTGAATACCTCAATTGTTCTAACGAAAGAATAAATTTTATTCGATTAAGACTAGATGAAATAAATAATGAATTAATTGTTAGAACAGACTATGAAAGCGACCATTATGCCGAGTTACTTGATGAGTTAAGCGAAAAAAATCATGAGTTTCAATTAATTGAAGGCTTTCAGTGGGAAGAAAAAATAATGACAGCCTTAAACGGACTTGGTTTTAGCGCTAAAGACATTCACAAAAGCCTAAATACATTTTCAGGGGGGTGGAAGATGCGCGCAGAGTTAGCTCGAATTTTAGTCAATCAGCCCGATATTTTACTGCTTGACGAACCAACCAATCACTTGGACATTTTGTCAATTGGATGGCTTGAAACATACCTTCAGCGATTTGACGGTGTTGTTATCATTATCTCTCACGATCGATTTTTCCTCGATAATGTTACACAAAGAACCTTGGAAATAAGCATGCATAAAATATTCGACTTTCCTTATGGATATACCAAGTATAAGTCTATTCGTGAAGAGGAAATGGGACGCTTAGAACAAGCGAAAAAACAACAAGACAAAGACATTAAACATACAGAGGAACTCATCAATAAATTTAGGGCAAAGCAATCTAAAGCCGCGTTTGCACAATCGTTAATTAAAAAACTTGATAAAACCGAGCGAATAGAAATAGAAAAGGAATCCTACAGCGGCATCCGAATTTCGTTTCCTCTAAGCGTTCAACCAGGTAAATGGGTATTGGAGATGAGTAATCTTGGAAAGTCGTATGGTGACAAAACGCTCTTTAAACAGGTTAATTTAACTGTGGGACGAGGTGAGAAAATAGCACTACTAGGTCCAAATGGGGTTGGAAAATCAACATTGCTAAAAGCCATCATGCGATCAATCGATTTTGAGGGCGATGTAACCAATGGGCACAACGTAAATCTTGCTTATTTTGCACAAGATCAGGCCGAAAAATTAGATACAAGTCTAACAGTTTATGAAACAGTGGATCATATTGCAAAAGGTGAGCTACGAAAAAATTTAAGAACCATTCTCGGTGCGTTTTTATTTTCAGGTGAAATTGTTGAAAAAAAAGTAAGCGTTTTATCCGGTGGGGAGCGCACCCGACTTGCCCTTTGTCAGTTGCTGCTTAGCCCATCTAACTTTATTATTTTGGATGAACCAACAAATCATTTGGATATGCAGAGTAAGGAAATATTGAAATCAGCCCTAATCAATTATGCAGGTACATTTATTGTTGTTTCGCACGACCGTGAATTTTTGGAAGGGCTAACGAACAGGATATGGGACATTGAAAATGAAAATCTTAAAATCCACCACTTTTCACTTAACGAATACTTAAGTTACAAAAACGAAAATAAACTTAAATTAGACCAGCTTCCACAACAAAATGCCAGTAAAAGCAAAACGCTAAAAGTGAATAAAACCGATGAAGGAAGTAAGGCTTTAGCTAAAGAAATACAAATCATTGAAAAAAAAATTGAAGTCCTAGAAAGTGAAATAATCACATTAAATACGCTGCTCGGCAATCTTAGCTACGGTGAAGATGGATTTGATACTGCCTTGGAAAATCATAAAAATAAAAAAAAGGAATTGTCAAAATTGATGGAGGAATGGGAAGCCATCATGTTGAAGCAAAATTAATACTGAGCTTGTTCGTTTTTGTTTACTTTACGTAAATTTGTGTTATGAAAATTGCTTTTGTTATTACTTTATCGCTAATATTCTTTGTAAGTTCATGTGGAAAGAACAATCAAAATCCAGTTCCAAGCATTCCTTTTGATATGACCATCGACATTAATTTGCCAAGTTACTATCCATTGCAAGGTGTTGGATCTTGGGTTTACGTTTTAGGAGGGTCAAGAGGTATTATCGTATATAGAAGATCACTCGATGAATTTGTTGCTTTTGATCGTCATTCTCCCATGGATCCAAACGGGACTTGTTTTCTGCCTCTTTTTCCGGACCAAGATAATTTCCTGCAATTAAAAGATACTTGTAGCAGTGCCCTATTTTCTTTGTATGATGGGGGGGCCATTTCTGGTTCACAATTCGGACTGAGACAATATGCTACCCAATTCAACGGTTTAAATTTACTGCGTATTTACAATTAGCCACATGAGTGAGATAAAAGTTACAATAATTGATCGGGAAGGCAATTCGCATGAATTAGTTGGCCCTACGGATATGAGTATGAATATTATGGAGCTTTGCAAAGCATATGAACTACCCGTTTTAGGCGAGTGCGGAGGAATGGCTATGTGTGCAACCTGTCAATGTTATTTGGAATCAGATACCACCTTGAATGAACAAAGCGACGCAGAGCTAGACATGTTAGATCAAGCATTTTTTGTAAAACCGAATAGCCGATTGGGTTGTCAAATACAGCTGTCTGAAGAAATCGATGGAATCGTTGTAAGATTAGCACCCGAAGCTTAGGCTATTAAATCGTTTGGAATTTTACACACCGGAATCGGCAACATTTTATGCTGATTGATTCGGTTAAAGGTCCTGTAAATCTCCAACACTTGCTTCTGCCTATCTGATAAAGTAGTTTCTTCTCCATTGAATTCCATCGCCCATTCTAATTCTGGGTAGCTAGCTCCGATTTGATCCTCATCACTTCTTCCATCGCCCCATAAACCATCTGTTGGTTTAGCTTCGAGAATCTCAGGAAGAATTCCTACGTGTTTCCCAACTGCCCAAACCTGCGATTTTGATAGGTCGGCAATTGGACTAAGATCAACACCACCATCGCCATACTTCGTATAAAATCCTATTCCAAAATCTTCGATTTTATTACCAGTTCCCGCAACAAGACAATTATTGGTTTGAGCAACAGCGTATAAAGTTGTCATTCTGAGCCGTGAGCGCGAATTTGCCATACTTAAACTATTATTCTTGCAATCGGAAGGCATGGACGTTTCAAATTGTGAGAATAAGTCACTTAAATTAATCTCCAATTCTTTACTGTTTTTATATTTCGAATTAAGGTAAACTAAGTGTTTGTTAGCTAGATTGTATTCTTGCGTAGATTGATGTATGGGCAAATTAATGGCGATTACTTTTAATCCGGTCATGGCGCATAATTCAGAGGTAACTGCAGAATCTATTCCCCCAGAAATACCAACTACAAAACCATCCATGCGGGCATTTAGGGCATATTCCTTTAGCCAAGAAACAATATGATCAATTAATTTATCCAAAATATGGTATCAAAATAGAATAGAAATCTTTAATAGCAATTGGTTTTGCTTCGATTTGGTATAAAAATAAGTACCTGAGTTATTAGATAAGGTATAATTTTTATCACTGAAGCGAAAGTGCATTGGAGTTAAGCCATAGAAAAAGCCAATTTCAGGAACTAAGGTAGTGGTGCCTACAAAATTCCATTCTGCCCCTGCTGAAAAGCCGATAGATCCTTTGTAGAAAAAAGTTTCACCAAATGATTTCATGGAAACGTTTTCTTTTGCTAGACCAGACACTGCATCAATACCTTTATCATTAATCTTTTGGGAAACCAAAAAACTATTGCGCAAACCAAATTTTCCAAAATACCTCCAGTCTCCGATAGGCTCTGTTCTAAAAAGTAACATTAAAGGAATGGTGACATAAACAGGTTTAATTTGTCGTTCAATTAGTTGATAAGAAGTTCCACCCGCCTCATCTTGTCCCAATATTTGATTATCCGTGTAATTATAAAAAACAGCACTGTCACCTGCTTTATACTTTAATGTTTCAAAATCAAATTCTAAACCCGTAGCTAAACCAAGATTTGTTGAATTTTTGAAACTTGTATGAATGATGACGCCTACAGATAAATCGGTACCAACGCCATTACTAAGCATCTTATCACTTCCCATATTTTGAAAATTCAAACCAAAATTTCCAGTCATTCCTGCTTGTATTTTCTTGGCAGATACAGATTGTGCATTGGTAATGTGAATAGTAAAGAATAAAATAACAACTAATGAAATTTTATAAAAAGTAGAAGGATTTTTCATGAGGTCTTTTTTATGATTAAATTTGAACAAAATTAATAATTAATAATGAAAAGTGGTACTTCATGCCTATTTATACTCATTCTAGCATTTCTTTCTTCGTGCAATAGAAATAAGTACCATGTAAATATAGAAAATATTTCCCTCCCACTCGAATTTATTAACCTTGATTCTATTCTTTACACGACCCATGGCGGTGCATTACTAAAAAAGAAAAATGAATTCCTAAAACAAGATGCTGACCTATTCAATTATAATATTGAGTATTGCTATCATATCAAAACCTCATCAGATACGGCCTTTCAGAATGGAATCTCCTTGTTTTTTCAAGATAAATACATCCAACGATTAGAAAAAACCATTGCCAAACAATTTTCAATTAAAGAAAGAAAAGAAGTAGAATTACGTGACGCATTTAAACGCTTAAAATACCATTTTCCAAAGGGGAATTTACCATTGCGGATAGCATACATCAACTCGCTTTTTACAGCAAGTGCTAATAGTTCAGATTATTTTATCGCCATTGGTTTAGATCGCTATTTAGGGGCAAATGAAAAAGTGATAAAGGAATTACCAGGCAATCAGTTTTACGATTGGATAAAAGTTGGAATGGATAAGCAATTTCTTACTAGGGATGTCCTTTTAAGCTGGTTGATGGCACATTACATCGACGAAACCTCTGAAAACTATGCTAGCGAAATGATTCGATGGGGAAAATTGCTATTCATAACGCACGCTTGCCTTCCCGAACTGGAAGACAACATTATTGTCCGCTATTCGAAAAAAGACCATGAATGGGCGGTAAATAGCGAAGCCTCTTTTTGGCAATACCTAGTGAAAGAAGAATTGTTATTTCTTACAACGGATGAACCCAAGCAAAACTTGCTACACGAAGGACCTTTTTCAACCGGTTTACCGCAAGAAAGTCCCGATCGAATGGGACAATTTTTAGGTTACCAGATGGTAAAAAAATACATGGATAAAGAAGATATTAGTTTAGAGAAATTAATTTCAATGCCTTACAATACTATTTTGCAATCCTACGAACCCAACTAATTGATTATGAATAAGGAAATCACGAAGACATCTAATATCACCATTAAAATTGGCCTTGACCCCAATAAATTACCCGTTTCAATAGTATGGAATGCGGAAGACAATGGCCTAGAGGAGCAAGCAGCAGAAGCTTTTCTACTCTCTATTTGGGATAAAAAAGAAAAAAACACGTTGAAAATAGACTTGTGGACACCTGAAATGTCTGTGGAAGAAATGAAACAATTTTTTCATCAAACATTATTATCCATGTCTGATACCTTTGAAAAAGCAACTGGTGAGCATTTGATGGCGGAAGATTTAAGAGATTATTGTTATCATTTTGCAGATAAAATGAATATATTACCTAAGGAATGACAACGATCTTAGAGAAACTTTCTACCGAGCATCAGGATCAAGTGCAGTATTTTATTCATTCTGAAGATGGTCGTGTTTGTCTCAATAATTTTATTGGCTCAACTATTTCGATCAGTTATTTGGGAAAGATAGTTTGTTCTAGCTGTTCTAAAATCACCAAAAAATCGTTTGGTCAAGGATTTTGTTATACCTGCTTTAACGAAGCGCCAGATGCAAGTCCTTGTATTATTCATCCGGAGTTATGCGAAGCGCATTTAGGAAAAGGACGTGATGTTGAATACGAAGAGCGAAATCACAACCAGCCGCATTTTGTTTATTTTGCCGCAACCGATAAAGTTAAAGTTGGCATCACCCGCAACACGCAAATTCCTACACGATGGATTGACCAAGGAGCCGAATCTGCCATAATATTAGCAGAGGCCCCCAATCGATACACAGCTGGAATCATTGAAGTAGCTTTAAAAGAAGCCTACGACGACAAAACAAATTGGCAAAATATGCTGAAAGATATTCGTGATGGTTCCATCGATTTAGTGGAAGAAAAATGGATCGCCCAAGAACTTTTACCAACGGATCTTGCTGTTTATTTTACAGAAGATGAATCCATTCTTAGCTTTAATTATCCAGTGCAACAATATCCTACGACATTAACATCCATGAATTTGGACACAACGCCTACTATTCAAGGGACATTAACCGGAATTCGTGGCCAATATTTATACATAGATGGAAACAGAGTAATTAATATTAGAAGACATACCGGTTACGAAGTAAACATACAATTGGGAAATGACTAAATCGAAATCCTTACCACATTTACTGCAGTCTTTTTTGGATCTATTTTATCCTATTTTCAAAAAGTTTTTTAGTAAAACCACCTACTATTACGCCGTCTGTGGTGCAAGTAACATGATTTTGAGTTGGGTGCTGTTTTATCTTTTCTATAACTATCTATTTCAGCAAGAAAAATGGACGATTCCGCTTTTAAACCTTGCTATTAATGCCTACACGATAAGTGCTACCATATGCTTTGGAATTTCGTTTATCATTGGTTTTACCTTATTAAAATATGTCGTTTTTACCGAAAGTGCAATAAAAGGAAGGGTTCAATTGTTTCGCTATGGAATAAGTGCACTCATCTCTTTCGTAACGAGTTATGCCATACTTCGACTACTTATAGAAGTCTTTGGAGTGTATGCCTCTATTTCAAACGTAATAGCTTCTGTAATTGTCGCAATTATAAGTTACCTTATACAACGGAATTTTACTTTTCGGTGAATCAAAACCACGAATAAGTGGCGAATATTTAATTCTTAATGCAATACGAATAAATAAGTAAGCATTAAATCTATAAATTTTGCTACCTAAATAACGCTTCAAAATATTTCAAAAAAATCCACAACAAAACGAAAAATATCGTGTAATTTCAAAGTCACCCATGTGTAATTTCAAAGTCAGAACTAGTGTAATTTCAAAGTCACCCCTAGTGTAATTTCAAAGTTACCTATAGTGTAATTTCAAAGTTACCTATAGTGTAATTTCAAAGTTACCTATAGTGTAATTTCAAAGTCACCCCTAGTGTAATTTCAAAGTTACCTATAGTGTAATTTCAAAGTTACCTATAGTGTAATTTCAAAGTTACCCCTAGTGTAATTTCAAAGTTACCTATAGTGTAATTTCAAAATTAGATGTATATTTGTATAATAAATATAAGGATTATGGGACGAATTAGAACAATAAAAAAAGCAATGGATATTTACCTTGGAAAATATCCAATTTTAGTATTAACTGGTCCAAGACAATCTGGCAAGACGACATTTTTAAAAAACGAATTTCCCAATTACACCTATATCAATTTAGAAAATTTAGATAATAGAACCTACGCCTTAAATGATCCCAATGGATTTTTAGCCGAACATGGTAATTTTGTGATTTTCGACGAGGCTCAGCGAGCTCCTGAATTATTCTCCTACCTACAAACAAAAGTAGATAACGATAAAATAATGGGACAGTATATTTTGTCGGGTTCTCAAAATTTTCATTTGATGCGTAATATTTCTCAAAGTTTAGCAGGACGTGTAGCTCTGTTCAAACTTTTACCTTTTGACAACCTAGAAATGGAGGATGCTGAATGGCTAAACGACGATTATGCCGTCAACCTGCAAAGAGGATTCTATCCTGCTATCTATGACAGAGACATTCCATCAAAGGTTTTTTATTCTAATTACGTACAAACGTATGTAGAACGCGATTTAACAGAATTAATTCAAGTAAAAAATCTAAAGCAGTTTAGAAATTTCATCACGCTATGTGCTGCTCGAGTAGGACAATTACTTAACTTAAATTCACTTGCCAACGAGTGTGGAATATCCCAACCTACTGCAAAAGCTTGGATTTCGGTTTTGGAAACCAGTTATATTCTGTATCAGTTACAACCCTTCCATTCAAATATTAACAAACGGATGACAAAAAATTCGAAACTTTATTTTTACGATACGGGATTAGTCTGTTTTTTACTTAAAATCAACGATGCTGCAAGCTTAAAAACCAGTGCCTACAAAGGTAGTTTGTTTGAGAATTTCATTATTAACGAATACATAAAACAGCAGTACCACCAAAATCTACTCCTTGATTTTTGGTTTTGGCGCGATGCCGTAGGGCATGAAGTTGATTTCATTTGGCAAGACACCGAAAAATTAAACCTTGTTGAAATAAAAGCCAGCGAGACAATCATTCCCGATATGTTCAAAGGATTGAGTTATATGAAAAAATTTATGCCCGATCTGATTGAAAGCAAAACCATCGTACACACCGGTCTATTTAATCAAAATAGAACCGCTGGAGAAGTATTGAGTTGGAAAAAGATCTTGAGGTGATGTTTTAAAGTAGTTAAACGCATCATTATTCAAAACCACGAATAATTGCAGAATATTCAATCGTGTAAGTACAAGGTAAAGCACTATAAATTTTTATAGATTTCATCCAACTTCTTCCCAACGGACGCATAACTAAAATGCTCTACGGCATAAGTCCTTAACTTTTCCTTATCGAATGGCTGAGAATCAATTAAGGATTTAAATGCTGCCAACAATCCCTCTTCGTCGTTAGCTTGAATTAGAATACCATTCGATTCATTTACATATTCAGGAATCCCATTGACAGCGGTAGCAATTACTGGAATTCCAGCCATAAAAGCCTCAGGGATGACGCAGGGAAAATTTTCAAAGTTGCTAAATAAGACATGGGCTCGGCATGTCTTTAAAAAACCTGCAATTTCCTGTGTGGTCATTGTTGGATAAAAGAAAACAAAAGAGTTTAACACGCCTAATTCACGCGCCAATTGATGTGCTTTGGAAACATCGCCATCGCTGATAATATGAAATGAAAACTTAGCATTTTCGATACTCAATTGTTTCACAGTTCTGATGATGCCCAAGAGATTTTTAGCAGGCTCAAAAGCATTTGAAATATGAACAAATTTATTGGTGACATCAAGTTCTTCAGAAGGAATAAAAATTGCTTCGTTCACCACATTTGGAATCACCTTAATGGTGATGTTGGGAGATAGTTTTTTTAATCGTTCGCCTAAATCGTTACTAACTGGCATCACGCAATCCGAAGCATTAAGGACTTTCTTCGCCATCCAAATTACTGTTCGAGAATAAGAATTTGATCCGTTTTGGAAGCCACTTGCATGTTCACTTATGACGAAAGGTGTGCCTGTTTTTCTTTTGAATTTCAAAGCAAAATACCCAAGTGGATAAATAACATTCAGATGAACAATATCAGGAGGACCAACAAGTTGATTAACTCTCTTCATGCCAAAGTCAAATGCCTTTCTGTAAGATAAAAATGATCTTAACTTGGAGAATGATAAAAAGCCAGCCTTCTTTTTTGGAAAGTAAACTAATAACTCGTTCATTTCTCCCCTCCTATTTTCAACAATTTCAATTGAATGAATTGTCTCGTCTGAAACTATTGCTAATACCACCACTTCATTCAAAAGGGAAGCCGCCTCTGCATGTTTCTGAACGAAATTACCAAGCGTTGGGTTTTTGCGGTTGGGATACCAAGAGCATAAAAACAGGACTTTTTTTCCTTGATTTGACATTTACTTAAACCAATATTGTATCAAATACAACTTTTAACTGTTCCAAGGCATAATCAATTTCTTCTTTGGTAGTGTAATGGGAAAATGAAAAGCGGACATTTGGCCTAGTCATATCAGCCATTATTCCGCTCAAAACATGAGAACCTGTCGAGGCTCCCGATGAACAAGCACTTCCACCACTTACCGCAATGCCTTTTAAATCGAGCGTAAATAATACCATGGACGCTTTTTCCGTTGGTGGGAAGCAAACGTTGAGTACCGTGTAAAGCGATTTATCATTAGCCGTTTCTCCATGAAATGAAATGCCTGGTATCGTAGCCATCAATTGTTCAATCATATACGATTTTAAACCTTGTACATGGGCCTGATGTGCGACTAGATTCTCGTAAGCTAAGTCAAATGCTTTGGATAAACCTACAATTCCAGCAATGTTTTCTGTTCCACCTCGTAATCCACGTTCTTGCGCACCGCCATAAATAAAAGGGGCTACTTTGGTCGCTTTATTGACATAAAGAAAACCTACTCCTTTTGGGCCATGAAACTTATGTGCCGCACAGGTAATAAAGTCAATGCCCAACTCATTCAAATCAAACGAATAATGACCCATTGTTTGAACCGTATCTGAATGGAAAAAAGCACCGTGTTTACGGCAAATTAATCCAATTTCTTTCAGTGGAATCAATGTTGATATTTCATTATTAGCATGCATCAAGGAAACCAAGGTGGGAGTAGTATCAGCCAATAAGTCGGAAAGCTCATTTAGATCAATGTTACCCTTTTCGTCTACTGAAAGATAAGTTATGATGGTGCCGAACTTTACATGCAATGATTCTGCAGTATGCCCTACCGCATGGTGTTCAATATGGGTTGTTATGATACGCTTTACTCCTAATTTCTCAACAGCTGCATAAAGCGCCATGTTATCCGCTTCCGTACCTCCAGAGGTAAAAATCAGTTCTGAAGATTGGCAATTTAACCAGCGAGCGATGGAACGTCTGGAGTTTTCTAACAATGCTTTCGAATTGCGACCAAAATAATGGGTAGAAGAAGCGTTTCCAAAATTTTCCTGATAAACATCAACCATTGCCGCTATAACCTCTGGCGCCATCGGTGTGGTTGCTGCATTATCTAAATAAACACGCATAAAAATTATTTTTTGCGAAGATACAAATTTGAACTAAGGAAAAATAATTACGCCAGAGTCTATTGCGATCTAACTATATTTTACAATTAATCAACTAGATGGCTGATTAATGAATTATTCAATTTCTCTTTATAACTCTCTCAATTTATTTTTAAGTACTCAGACTTTTGAAGAATCCTAAAAAATTAATGGAAAGGTCTCTATTGGCATAATTAACAATAGTTTTTTTCATAAGTATCGAGCGTCGCCTATTATTCTGAAAAAGTGTAGCGAATTGAAATAAGGGAACCGTAATGCAGCTCGCAGAGATCGCTGAAACGGTCTTATTTCAAGAGTGGAGAGTATTGAAGAATAATAGGCGACTTGATTTTTTCGTTCTTTTGTATCAAGACAAAAGGACAAAGAAAATATAGTCTAATTTTACCAGACATTGGTGAGTTTTTATTACCCAATAAAGATAAGGACGATTTACACAAAAGTCTTATTTAGCCTTGCTAGGACAAGTAAACTTTGTTGTGGCAATAGAAGTTTTAGCAATTGCTGAAAATCCTCCAATTACATCAATAATGGCGTCATAACCTCTTGATTTTAATATGGAAGCGGCAATTACACTTCTGTAACCACCAGCACAATGAAGTATAAAAGGATCATTTTTCGGAAATTCACCCATTGAATTATTAATAAAGTCTAAAGGAATACTTTTGGCTCCCTCCATATGCTCTGCTTCGAATTCCCCTGGTTTTCTAACATCGATAACTACTGTATTAGCGTCCAATGTTTTGGCTAATTCTTCTGCAGTAATGCGAGTAATAGAATCTACTTCCTTATTTTCTGTTGCCCAAGCATGAAACCCACCTTTCAGAAAACCAATGGTTTTATCATAACCAACTCTTGAAAGTCGTTTCACAGATTCCTCTTCTTGGCCTTCCTCGGTAATTAAAATTATTTTTTGTTCTATGTTTGGAATTAACGCGCCTACCCACGGTGCAAATTGTCCGTCTAAGCCAATTGAAATACTATTTGGAATAAATCCTGCTGTAAAAACTCCTGAAGGTCGTGTGTCGAGCATTAAAACATCATCTTCATTTGCCAATACTTCAAATTCGCTCACCGACAAAGAAGTTAAGCCTCTTTTCATTACTTCAGTAATGGACTCATATCCTTGTTTATTCATCGCGACATTCAGTCCAAAATACCCAGGAGGAGGCAATAAACCATCGATAACTTCACTTACAAATTCAGCTTTTCCCATATCAACACGCAACGCATAATTCATTGCTTTTTGTTCACCGATGGTACTAACTGTTTCTTTGGACATATTTTTACCACAGGCACTACCCGCTCCATGCGCAGGATAGACCGTTACGGAATCAGGAAGTGTCATTATTTTAGACCGGAGAGATTCAAATAACAAACCTGCCAATTCTTCTTGTGTCATGGATGCTGCTTTTTGCGCTAAGTCTGGTCGACCCACATCACCAATAAACAAGGTGTCACCGGAGAATAAAGCTTCGGGATTTCCTTCCGCATTGTACAACAAGAAACATGTACTTTCCATCGTATGACCAGGTGTATGTAACACTTCAATTTTTAAAGCTCCGAAGTGCAAGAATTCACCGTCTTTAGCGCTATGGAAATCAAAACTAGGACTTGCATTTGGACCATAAACAATGGTAGCACCTGTTGCTTTTGCTAAATCAACATGACCACTTACAAAATCAGCGTGGAAATGAGTTTCCAAAATATATTTAATTTGAACGCCGTCTCTTTTTGCGCGTTCTAAATAAGGTTCGATTTCTCGAAGTGGATCGATAATTACAGCCTCATTACCGGAAACCAAATAATAAGCACCTTGTGCTAAACATCCTGTATAAATTTGTTCGATTTTCATGTTCTAAGGTTTATTTTACAAAGTTAAAAAATTAGTGGGTTTTTATCAAAAAGGCAGCTAAAACAATATAAATTGCCATTAGTAAAACGAAATAGCCAAAATACTTTTTCAGTTTGGAACCTTTGATTTTAGTACCTAATAAAAGCCCAATATAAATACCAACAATTGAAGCCCCTGACAAATAAATAAGGAGTGTCCAATCTATAGTAGGATATTGTTGGAAATTACCTAAAAATCCTACCGAGGCATTCATTGCGATAATCAGCAAAGAGGTTCCCACCGCTTTCTGCATAGGCAAACGCATGAGATTAATTAAAACAGGTATAATAACAAATCCTCCACCAGCGCCTATCAATCCGGCTAACAAACCAACAAGAAGTCCTTGAATTATTAATTTTGTGACAAAAGAAAACCAATGGGTATTTTGGGGAACTAGGACTTCCTTTAGAGAATCACTTTTTATCATCTTATAGGCTGCTATAAACATGACAAAAGAAAATAACACCATCAAATAAATGTCTTTTGAAAACGAAAATCCACCCAGTGAGAACAATTCATTGGGTAATAGCGGCATTAAGTAGTTCCTCGTTAAATAAATACTAATGACTGAAGGAACTCCAAAAAGAAAAGCAGCACGATAATCGATATTTTTATGATAAGCAGCCTTTCCCGCTCCAACTACCGAGGTAATCCCTACAATAAATAAAGAATACAAAATGGCCAATTCTGTTGGAACATGAAAGATATACACCAATATAGGTAAGGTCAAAATAGAGCCTCCACTTCCAATCAAGCCCAAGGTTAAACCAATAAAAAGCGCTGCAATTATTCCAAATACAAATATCATCTACAGTATTTTCAACAAAGGTGACTATAATTTGAGGATTAGTATGTAATGAATGTTACACAGGTGGCGCAATTCACTTTTCAAGAGTTTTGGGTCATTTCATGGGATTAGTTGAATATTGTTGTACTTTTGCACTTTAAATACAGTTCTTTTGATTAAAAAGTTGTCCCAGGAATTGTAGATCACTTAAACAATTCGAATGAATTTTGAACAACTTGGGGTCATTCCCACGATTTTAACCGCAATCGAAAAACAAGGTTACACCAAGCCCACTCCCATCCAAGAAAAAGCTATTCCTATCGTTTTAAACGGTAATGATTTAATTGGCTGCGCGCAGACCGGAACAGGAAAAACAGCTGCTTTTTCCATTCCAATTTTACAATTATTATACGCATCACCCGAGCGAAAAAAACACGGGAAAATTCGTTCCTTGATTGTTACACCAACCAGAGAATTGGCCATACAAATTGGAGAAAGCATCAAACTTTACGGACAAGGACTGAATATTCGTCATGCCGTTATTTTTGGTGGGGTATCACAACACAATCAAGTCAATCAATTAAAATCTCATGTAGATATCCTTATCGCTACACCAGGACGCTTATTGGATCTTATTCAACAAGGTTTTGTGAAATTAAACGATTTGGAAATCTTTGTTTTGGATGAAGCAGATAGAATGTTAGACATGGGTTTTATTCATGACATTAAAAAAATCATCAAATTACTACCGCAAAAAAGACAAAATTTATTTTTCTCAGCAACCATGCCGAAAGAAATTATTGGTCTAGCGAATACGATCTTAACGAATCCTAAAATGGTAGAAGTTACTCCAATTGCCTCTACTTCAGATTTAATTGAGCAACACATTTATCACGTTGATGCAGATGAAAAGAAAAATTTACTAATCGAGTTAGTAAAAGCACAACCAACAGAGGCAAGAGTTTTAGTATTCACAAGAACGAAACACGGAGCTGATAAAGTAGTGAAGTTTCTTCAAAAAGTGCAAATAAAATCGGCAGCAATTCATGGAAACAAATCTCAAAATGCACGTCAAAATGCATTAAATGATTTTAAAAACAATAACTTAAAAGTATTGGTTGCCACAGACATTGCAGCACGAGGCATTGATATCGATGATTTAGAGATGGTATTGAATTATGAAATTCCTAATATTCCTGAAACGTATGTTCATCGCATCGGAAGAACAGGACGTGCAGGCGTTAAAGGGGTGGCAGTATCATTCTGTGATCAAACGGAAAAGAATTACGTTAAGCTCATCCAGAAACTTACTAAAAAAGACCTCATCGTAAAAAAGGCTTAATACAAAACTTTTTTAGTTTGATTTTGTTTTGGATTTATGAATGTAAAATCATTTGATAAATCAGATTTCCTAAATTTCGAAAATCGATACAATGCAGTTTTTTTTAATTCCTTATCAGGAATAAAGAATGTTTGTCTTATTGGTACGAAAGATGAGGAAGGTCAGAGTAATCTTGCGATTTTTAATTCGCTAATTCACATCGGATCAAATCCTCCGCTTCTAGGTTTTATGACCCGTCCAGACCTTGTTGATCGCCATACTTTACAAAATATTTTAAGTACAAAAGAGTATACGATTAATCTTTTGGTAAAAGGTATGGAGGGTAAAGCGCACCAAACCTCAGCGCGCTACCCAAAATCTATTTCAGAGTTTGATGCTTGTGGATTAACCGAAACCTATTTGGACGATTGTAAAGCGCCTTTTGTTGAAGAGTCTTCTGTGAAAATTGGAATGACGTTCCGCGAAAAAATAGACATCCAAAGCAATGGAACACATCTTATTGTTGGGGAAATTACTAAGATTCAATTTCCGGAGTTCATTCTAAAGAAAGACGGATTCATTGACTTAGAAGCAGTTGAAACAATAGCTTCAAGTGGCGTTGATGCCTATTATTCGGTGAAACTACTTGCTAGATATCAGTATGCAAAAGCTAATCAAGAACTTAAAAAAATAAAAAATGATTGATAATTATTGTTATTACAGTGATTTACCTTCCGTTGAAGCCTACAGAAAACCAGAAGCACCTGCTGCTTCGACCCTATTAACAGAGGTCGATATAGATCGAATTATCGAAATGGCATGGGAAGATCGCACGCCTTTTGATGCCATAAAAATACAGTTCGGTTTGAATGAACAAGCAGTAAGAAACCTAATGCGTAAAGAACTGAAAGCAAGTAGTTACCGAAGATGGAGAGAACGCGTAGAAAGTTGTAAAACCAAACACAATAAAACGAGATCAGAGCAAATTGATAGATTTAAATCTTCCTCGCAACGCGTAATAAGCAATAATAAAATTTCGAAACGCTAGAGTTACGATCGACCTTTAGTTATGATTGAATAAAATCAAAAGATTCGCCCGTTTTTAGAAATCTCATCAATTCCTAAAGAACGTTAAAGAAATTGCCAACTTTTCTCTAATCTCAGTTCGATCAATAATGAAATCCAGAAAACCGTGTTCTAATAAAAACTCAGAGGTTTGAAAGCCGCTTGGCAAGTCTCTTCCTATTGTTTCTTTAACAACACGAGGCCCTGCAAATGCAATTAATGCTCCTGGTTCAGCGATGTTAATATCTCCTAACATAGCGAAAGAAGCGGTCACTCCCCCCGTTGTTGGGTCTGTTAAATAGGAAATGTATGGAAGTCCGGCATCCGCCAATTGACCTAATTTACCAGAAACTTTTGCCATCTGCATCAGCGAGAAACCTGCCTCCATCATTCTCGCTCCACCTGATTTCGAAATAATCATAAATGGCGCCTTTATCTCTATCGCTTCATCAATTGCTCGTGCGATCTTTTCTCCCATAACACTGCCCATGGACCCACCAATAAAAGCAAAATCCATAGCTGCAATAACAAAATCGTGATTATCTAATTTGCCTTTAGCTGTACGAATGGCATCTTTTAAACCTGTTGCTTTTTGAGAAGCGGTAACGCGTTCCTTGTAATTCTTGGTATCTGTAAATTCTAAAGGATCAGCAGAGCTTAAATTTTTATCTAATTCTGTGTATTTTCCATTATCAAAAATAACATCAAAATATTGTCCTGCACTTAAGCGTTCATGGTGAGAACATCGTGAACACACCCCATTATTTTTAGCTAAATCTTCCGATGTAAAAAGTGTTTTACAGTTCGAACATTTCACCCAATACCCTTCCGGTGTTTCTTTTTTATCACTTGTAGAAGTGGTAATCCCTTCTTTTTTTCTTGTAAACCAGCTCATATTTTACAGCTATATTAAAGTGTATTTACATTATTTAAATCGCTAAAAGCTTTTTCCATTCGGGCCATAAACGTTTGTTCGCCCTCACGAAGCCATTTTCTCGGATCGTAATATTTTTTATTAGGGATATCCATCCCGTCTGGATTTCCTATTTGAGTTCTAAGGTAAGGAAGATTGGTCTCAATATAGTCTCGCGCGCCTTCTGTAAAAGCAAATTGTAAATCAGTATCAAGATTCATTTTAATTACCCCATATTCAATTGCTTCTCTAATTTCTTCTAAGGTAGAACCTGATCCACCATGAAAAACAAAATCAATTGGGTTTTTACCTGTATTGAATTTTTCTTGTACATAATCTTGCGAGGCCTTAAGAATTTTAGGGGTTAAAAACACATTGCCAGGTTTGTAAACACCGTGAACATTTCCAAAGGCCGCTGCTATTGTAAATCGCGGAGATACTTTTAACAGTTCTTCGTAAGCGTAGGCAACCTCTTCCGGTTGAGTATATAATTTTGAATTATCAACATTGGTATTATCAACTCCGTCTTCTTCTCCTCCTGTAATGCCCAATTCAATTTCTAGTGTCATGCCTATTTTAGACATTCGCGCTAAATACGTTTTACAAATGGCAATATTCTCTTCGATTGGTTCCTCAGACAAATCAATCATGTGAGAACTATACAGAGGTTTTCCATGCTGCTTAAAAAACTTTTCGCCTTCATCTAAAAGTCCATCTAACCAAGGCAATATATTCTTAGCACAATGGTCAGTATGCAAAATAACAGTGGCGCCGTATGCTTTTGCAACACGATGAACATGCATTGCCCCACTAATTCCTCCTAAAATGGCGGCTTGCTCATTCTTATTTGACAAGCCTTTTCCAGCAAAAAAATGTGAACCTCCATTAGAAAATTGAATAATTACCGGAGAATTAATTTTTGCTGCTGCTTCAATCACGGCGTTTACTGTCGAAGTACTCGTTACGTTAACAGCTGGTAGTGCAAAGCCTTTCGATTTAGCAAAACGAAATATCGCTTGAACTTCATCACCTGTTGCAACTCCTGGAATAAAAGAATCAGACATGCCTTAATTTTTATATTTAGCAAAGTTAGAAAAAAATCAGCGCTTAAAATAAAAACAAAAGTATTTCGTTACTAATTGAACTTCTAAAATTGCCTATGGTCCAAAAGTACATTCTACCCGAAAACGTGTCTAAAAAATCAAAAGAAACAGTTTCAAACGACACATTAAATTTTATTCTAAACTTTAGTAAATCAATTGAATCGAAAAAGTTGAAGAAAAAAACAATTATTTTACACAAAAATTAATGAAACGCCGAAAGGCGTTTTTTTTGTTTTAATTCCGTTCATTTGTAAAAATTACTTATGAAAATCCTTGTCACTCTATTGTTATTGCTATTTCCGATGGTATTTACAGCGCAGCAAAACACCATCTTGCCTCACCCCGTCGTTTTCAAGAGTATGCCAGGCTCTATAGAACTTGATAGATCGCTATCGATGGATTTTAGTAGTCTCAGTTCAACAATTATTCAACAACTAAAAACAACAGGAGCATACTACCATAACTTGCAACTAATAGACCGCACAAATAAACCTTTGGTTATTTTCAAAAAATTAGTCAATGTTCCCTTAGACAGTTATTCGATAAATGTTAATAAACAAATCATCATTTCGTATTCGTCCTCCAAGGCATGTTATTTTGCCTTTCATTCACTCATGCAACTTATAAAAAGTGATGCCAATGGACACCTTATTATAAATAACTGTTTTGTGGATGATTATCCCAAAAATCAATGGAGGGGGATGCACCTTGATGTAGCAAGACATTTTTTCCAAATAGAGGAAATCAAACAATTCCTTGATGTCATGGCGGTTTATAAATTCACCACTTTTCATTGGCATCTTACTGATGATCAAGGCTGGAGAATCGAAATTAAGAAATACCCAAAATTAACGGAGATAGGGGCTTGGAGGGACAGTACGGTTGAAAATCATTATACCACTTCGCCAAGAACCTATAAAGTTGAACGTTACGGAGGATTTTACACCCAAGAACAAATAAAGGAAATTGTCCAATACGCTGCTCAAAGGAACATTACGGTTGTACCCGAAATTGAAATGCCCGGACATGCCAGAGCAGCTTTGGCAGCCTATCCAAATTACTCATGCACAGGGATACAACAAGAAGTACCCGGCCTTTGGGGTATTTTTGATGATATTTTTTGCTCGAAAGAAGAAAGTATACTTTTTCTGCAAGACATCCTTTCTGAAATAATCCCCCTTTTTCCATCAAAATACATACATATTGGTGGGGATGAGGCACCCAAAACAAGGTGGAAGGAATGCAATCAATGTCAAGCCATCAT
>Ga0247831_1003886_pt1 | contig 20879 bp, 18 predicted proteins | sample LaCruzMarch2015__9_FD_192406 | JGI IMG/M metagenome (GOLD analysis project Ga0247831, IMG submission 192406) | Freshwater microbial communities from meromictic Lake La Cruz, Castile-La Mancha, Spain - LaCruzMarch2015_1m | ecosystem: Environmental > Aquatic > Freshwater > Lake | place: Spain...
CACGGCTTGGCCGGCAAAGTGCGGGCGGTCCTTTTCAGTCCGGTCTTCGGAAAAATTTCCCCCAGCGACATCGTGGCCTGGATGCTGGAGGATCAATTGCCGGCGCGCTTCCAGTTGCAGATGCACAAGTTCATTTGGGAGCCCAAGGCGCGGGGCGTTTGACCGTTTGCCGCGAGGCGGTCGGCGGGGTAGAAGAAGAACGATGAACATCACGCTGACCAAAATTTTCCACTTCGAGGCCGCGCACACCCTGCCCCATGTGCCGCCCGACCATCAATGCGCTCGGATGCATGGCCACAGCTACCAAGTGGAAGTCTCGGCATCGGGCCCGGTCGGCGCGGAGTCGGGCTGGCTGATGGACCATGCGGAAATCAGCAAAGTGGTCAAACCGCTCATCGCGCGACTCGACCACCGTTATCTCAATGATATCCCGGGTCTGGAAAATCCGACTTTTGAACAATTGGCGGGTTGGCTGTGGCGGGAAATCAAACCACATCTGCCGCATCTCAGCGAGATCGCCATTCATGAGACACCGACCTCGCGGTGCATTTACCGCGGAGAGTAGCGCTGGCGCGCCGCGACTTAGTTGCGCAATGAGATGTCCTGGATACGAGCGACAAGAAAGCGGCTGAGTAGCAGGTAAAGGATGAAAATGGGAAGGGTGACAAGAAGCGCACCCGCAGCGAAGAGACCCCCTTGCCCGGCCATGCTGTCCTGGTGCAAGAGGCGCAGTCCCACCGGCAAGGTGAACATGGAGGAATCCTGCATGAGGATCGCCGCAACGACATATTCGTTCCAAGCTGCGGCAAAGGAAAACAAGGCGGTCACGGCCAGGCCCTGCGCCGAAACGGGAAGCACAACCCATCGAAAGGTTTCGGACGGCGTGCAGCCGTCCATGGCTGCCGCCTCCTCGATCGTTTCCGGAACTGTGTCATAAAAGTTCTTCATCTGCCAGATGCAAAAAGGCAAAACGGTCACGAGGTAAACAAGGATGAGTCCGAGGAAGGTGTTGATCAGCTTGAGCTGCACCAAGATCAGGAAGATAGGGAGGAGAAGCAGGGTGGCCGGAAAGATCTGGGTGACGAGGAGACTGTTGAGCACGGCAAGGCGCCCGAGGAAACGGAACCGTGACAGGGCATAGCCGGCGGTGGCGGCGAGAATGACCCCGACTACGGTGACGGCCAGGGCGACAAAAAGCGAGTTGGCCAGCCAGCGGAGGAAATCCGTCCCGCTCAGCAAGCGGGAAAAATTGCTGAGACCGGCGGTGCTGCCCGGATCCGGAGGATGCAGGGCACGGCCGGAGATTTCCCAGAGCGGGACCGCGGCAAGCAGGATGGTGAGGGTGAGCAGGGCGTAGGAGGCGAACTGGCGGAGCAAGGCGGCCTGCCGGCTGCGGCCAGACGTAACCGGGATGATGGCAGGATGTTCGGCTCTCACGGCGGGTGACACAGGCGAGGAGACGTCATCATACAGTGCGGTGCAAGGGCAGATCGTGGCAGCAGGGCGGGGCAGTTCCTTGACAGGGCTGGAACACACGTTTCAGATAGGTCGCTTTTATGTTTCGCGTTCTTTGGGCCCTCATCTTCCTTTCCGGTCCGGCTTGGGCCGAGGGAGGACGCTATGATGCGGCCGGTGCGGATGAAGTCCGCTACCGCATCACCAAGACGGCGACCGGCTGGGACATTCTCGTACTCGGGGCGGGTGTGGATCGTCCCGATCAGGCGATTTTTGTCGCGCTCGGAACAAAACCCGGTGCGGGTTCCCCGTTGTTGCCCGGGGCCCAGGGGAAAACCGGATCGGCTGTCTGGTTACCCTTTTCCGCGGACCTCCTGTTGGTCGCCAACCGTCGCAGTGACCGGCAAGACAATTTCGTGCAGCGCTGGGAGGGTAGCCGGTGGGGTCCTCTCCAAGCGGCCGGGGATGATTTTGCTGTTTCCTCGGAACCGGCGCAGGTGCTTCTCCGCGTGCCCGGAAAATTGACCGGGAATGGACCGGTCTTGGATATCGTTGTTTACCTCAAAGACCTTGCGGTGGATGAGGGTTGGGGGCGGCTCTACGGAGCGATCGATGCAACGGCGCCCTCGGGAACCGGCGTGCAGACGATCCGTCACTACCTCGTGGCCGAGACGGGCAACGCGGGCACGACTTTCCGCCGCGCTGGACGCACTGCACCGGCCGATCCCAAGGTGCGCATTTACCAACTTTTGCCGCGGCTTTTTGGCAACACGAATGAGACGCGCAAACCGAATGGCACCGTTGCGGAGAATGGCAGCGGTAAGTTCAGCGACCTCAACGAGACGGCGCTGGCGGAGCTCAAGACCATGGGTTTCACCCATATCTGGGTGACCGGCGTCCTCCAACAAGCCACCGCGACCGACCATGGAAATATCGGCGAGCCGGCCGATGATCCCGATCTGCTCAAGGGTGTGGCCGGCAGCCCGTATGCCATCCGTGATTATTTCGATGTGTCACCCGATTACGCCGACCATCCGGAAAAAAGGATGGAGGAGTTCAAGGCGCTGGTCGAGCGGGCCCATGCCAGTGGATTCAAAATCCTGATCGATTTCGTCCCCAACCACGTAGCCCGCAGCTATGCTTCGACGGTAAGGAAAGAACTATCCTTCGGCGCGAACGACAACCGTACAAAGTTTTTCGATCCGAAAAACAATTTTTACTATCTTGCGGAGGGAACGGAGGCCGAAGGAGATGGTCCCCCGCTGCGACTGCCGACGGTTGATGGTGATGGCCGGGCCACCAGTCCGACCGTGCAGGCCGTGGGCGGGGGAGATGGATTGTTCGACGGGGAAAAGGAGTTCGGCCGGGTCACCGGCAACAATGTGATTAGCTGGAATCCTTCACCGGACAGTTGGTATGAGACGGTAAAACTCAATTATGGCTATGACTTTACCGATCCGGAAAAGTCGACCCGGTTATATCCGCACGGAGCCAAGCCGGATTTGGCGGTGCCCGATACTTGGAAGAAAATGGATGAGATCATCGCCTATTGGCAAGAGTTGGGGGTCGATGGTTTTCGCGCGGACATGGCGCACATGGTGCCGCCCGAGTTCTGGCGCTGGCTGATCGGGCGATCGCACCTGCGGGAGCCGGGTGTCTATTGGGTGGCTGAAGCTTACGACACGGATCCGGCCCGCGTGCCGGGAGGGGACCCCGAGGTCATTGCCGTGACGGAAGGCGCGGTCATGCCCGAGCTGCTCGTGGCGGGGTTTGACGCGGTCTATGATGATGACAGCTATGATGCGTTAAAAAACATCTACGAGGGCGGGGGCACGGCCAACGACCTCGACACGCGCCGGCCCGGCCCATTCTTCTTCGATAACGCACTCCGCTATGCCGAGAATCACGATGAGGTGCGACTGGCTGCCGCGTCCCAGTGGGGCGGGTACGGCATGGATGTGGGGCGCCCGGTATCCGCCTTGCTTTTCGGTCTCTCGCGCGGCCCGGTTATGCTTTACCACGGCCAAGAGGTCGGCGAACCGGGGGCGGGAGCCGAGGGTTTCGGACGCGATGACGCTCGGACCACCATTTACGACTATTGGTCGATGCCGGAATTCGTGAAGTGGGTCAACGGAGGGAAGTTTGACGGCGGGGGCCTGTCCTCGCGACAGAAGTCCCTGCGTGATTTTTACCGGAGGCTTCTTTCAGCCATTGATCAACCGGCCTTTCGCGACGGCGATTTTTATCCGCTCAATCAGGACAACCTCGACAATCCCGCCTACGGCCGTTCCGAAGGGGGGGTGAGCGGCCACTGGCTTTACAGCTACCTCCGCTACGACCAGAACAGCGGCCAGCGTGTGCTGGTCGTAGTCAACCTGCACCCGCGCCTCCCCTTGCGCGATGTCCGCATCATCTTTCCGCGGCGCGCCATGCGCTTTCTCGGTTGGGACACCCTGGCGGGCTCCAAGACCGTGCCCGTGGTGGCCCGGGATCTTCTCGGGGACGTCCCGGGTGAGGTGGCCGAGATTGCCACCACCCCGGCTCAAATGGAGGAACCGGGCCTGCTGATTAAAGAGCTTCAACCCCTGGCTGCTGCCTATTACGAATTGCGTTCCGGTGCCGCGCGGGCCACTCCATGAGCACGGATGGGATCGGTCGACTCTTGCCATGAAAACCAATGCTACCCTTCGGCTTCTCGCCGCCGTGATCCTCGTTGCCGCCGTATCGGTGGCTTCCGCGCAGGAAAACGTGCCGGGGCAATTGCGCAGTTTTCTCGGCTGGATGCCGATGCAACCGGTTACCGCGGGCGGACAGCTCGTGCTCGACATGCATCGCTTTTACTTCGCCAAACCGGGCGTGGGCGAAGAATTGGTTTTGCCCGAACCGGATGCGGACCGCTTCACCGTGAGCTTCAACAAGGCCACCTCCAAGCTGTCGGTGGAGATCGGCAAAAGCACATCCGGGTTGGTCGAAATTCCCCTCCGGGTCGTCGAGCGTGCCCGTGCCCCGGGCGGTAATCTTGGCCGCAAGGACACCGCGAAATCGGTCGAGGACGGTGACGGTGCGGAGCAGCCCGTTCTCGAGGGCGTGCTTTTGGTCGGGGTGCAACCGGCCGATGGTTACACGTTTACTTACCGTCCCAACCGGCCGGACGTCGAAAAAATCCACGTGGCGGGGCAGTTCAATGGCTGGAATGCCGAGTCGCACCCGCTTCAGCGTACCGGTGAGGGAGATTACGAGCTGTTCGTGCGTCTGCCTCCCGGCCCGCATCCCTACAAGCTGGTGATCGACGGCCAGTGGGTGCTCGATCCGGCCAACCCGGAAAAACTTGATGATGGCACGGGCAACGAGAACTCGGTGGCGAGGGTCGGCGTAACCGACCGGGGGCAGCCGCCCGTCGTCTATGCCGCCGACACCGGCGAGGGCCAAGCGGTTTTCCGTATTGTCTCTGGCGGCTCGGACATCACCCAAGTCTCCTCGGTGGTGCAGATGCCCGACGGAACGAGCCGGATCGCGGCGCACGAACGGTCGGATGACACCGTGACGGTGGCGACCGGGGATTGGCCGGCGGAAGCGTGGGTGCGCGTGGTGGTGGCCGACGCCAAAGGCAACGTAAGCAATGCCGCGCGAGCCCCGGTCAAAGTTTCTGACACGTTCCAGTGGCAGGACGGCATCATCTACTACGCCTTCACCGACCGCTTCGCCAATGGTGACGAGAGCAACGACCGGCCGGTCGACGACGAGCGAGTCCTGCCACCAGCCAACTACCAAGGCGGAGATTTCCAGGGCATCCGCCAAAAGATCGACGAAGGTTACTTCGATAAACTCGGGATCAATATCCTCTGGCTCGCACCCCTTAACCGAAACCCCGAGGGCGCCTGGCAGGAATATCTCGAGCCGTATCGCTTCTATACGGGTTACCACGGCTATTGGCCCGTCTCGCATACCGAGGTCGAGCCGCGTTTCGGCGGTGAAAGCGCCCTGACCGAAATGATATCCGTGGCGCACGGCAATGACATGTTCATCATCGCCGACCTCGTGCTCAAGCATGTCCACGCCGACCATCCGCTTTGGAAGGAACAGCCCGAGCTGTTTGGTTCGCTGGAATTGCCGGACGGATCGAAAAACTTGCGCCGTTGGGACGACCAGCAATTCACCACATGGTTCGAGGAGTGGTTGCCCGGCTTCGATTTCGACAATCCGCAAGCGGTAAAATTCCTCATCAGCAACGCCATCGATTTCGCCGTCCGCTTCAAGCTCGACGGCTACCGTCTCGACGCGGTGAAGCATATCAAACGTTCTTTCTGGTGGCGCTACCGCACCGCCTTGCGCAGCGCGGTCGATCCCACCCGGAAAATTCCGCTCTACAATGTCGGCGAAACTTTCATGGATCGCGAGGGGATCATGAGTTTTGTCGGACCCAACATGTTGGACGGGCAGTTTGATTTCCCGCTTTATGACACTATCATCGAGGTCTTCGCCAGGCAGAGTTCGGGGATGGACGAGTTGGAGCGGTCGTTGTCGGATTCCGAGTCCATCTACGGCAAGGAGACGCTGATGTCTCCGTTGCTCGGCAACCACGACAAGGCCCGCTTCATGGCCTACGCCGACGGCGACCTGCCCGATCCGGAAATTAGCGACGAGGAAGAGGTCGGTTGGGCCAAGCCCCCCCGGGTCGACAATGCGGCGGCTTACGAGAAGCTCAAACTCGGCTTGACGTTCGTCTTGTCCATCGACGGAGTGCCGATGATTTACTACGGAGACGAGATCGGTATGACCGGCGCGGGGGATCCGGACAATCGCCGGATGATGCCGTGGGACAACACCTTGACCGCGGAAGAGAATTCGGTGCGCGAGCACCTTGGCAAGGTGGCCGCGGTGCGACGCACGCATCCTGCCCTACGGTACGGAAGCCGTCGGCCACTGGTCGCTGAGGGTGACCGCTATGCCTTCGTGCGCGCGCACCTCGGAGACACGGTGCTGGCCGTGTGGAACCGCGGGGACACGCTCACGGAGTTCGTTCTTGCGCCCGGTCCGGAAATGCCGGACGGCATTTACGAAGATGCGCTTTCGGGGCAGGTCATTGAAGTGAAAGACGGTCGGGCAGCCTTCCGGCTCGAGCCTATGAAATCGGCCTTGTTTGTCGCCAAGGATGCGTGACTCCTGACCCGGAGTGGCTCGGGAGGAAAGCCCGGCCTGCGGTCTCAGCCCGGCAGGTGTTTCCAGACGAAGATAAACAAACCGGCGAGAAGCAGGCAGAGGAGCAGGAATTTGATCTGGGCCAGACGCGCGTCCGTTTTGCGGCGGCGGGTGTTGCGCTGCGGCGCCCGCGCTGTGCCGCCCCGGTAGGTGTGCTCCTGCGGACGGGGCAGGCTGATTGCGGCGGCCACGTTGTTAAGGCGCACCTTGCGCTCGGGGGCGGGCTTGACCGGAGGCGCCGTCTTCGGCTTCCGGCGCAGGGCTTTTTCGGCGTCAGCCAGCTCGCGCAGGGTTCGGTCGTACTGCTCCTGCAGCAGCTGGGCTTGCTCGGATAAGGGGTTCGAGGGACGGCGCGCCATGGGTGCGTCAGTTGGCCGATCCGAGTTGGATAAACCAGAGGAACAAGCCGAGCAGCCCGAGGGCAAACAGCGGCAAAGTGAAGGCGAAGCCGGCCATCAGCCAGTAGCTGAAACTGTACCTGCCGCCATCGCCGGCTTCGAACGGGCTGGCGGAGGATGTGTCCTCATCTGCACCGACCTGAGCCTGCGCTTTGGCGTAAACCGAGCGCGCGTCCTCGACGGCACCAAGGGCTTGGGAGAGTTCTTTGTTCAACTCGGCCGCCGCCCAGTCCTTCGGGTTGATCGCCTCCAACTCGTGCAGGTAAGTGGTAAAACTTTCCTGCACATTTTTCAGAATCTCGAGGCGTTTGAGCGTCTGGTCCGTCTCCCGTTGAACGTGCACGAGGGACGAAGTGAATTTGTCGACCATTTCCGAGCGTCCCTGATCGAATTGATCCTGACGCCGGCTGAGTTCCTCGAGCTTTGCCTTCTCGCGCTCGAGTTGTTCGGCCTGCCGTTTGAGGGCCTGGAGGCGGTCCTGCGCCTGCGCTACTTGGTCATCCAATTGTTCGACCGATGAGACGGAAGCTGGTCTGTCTTCATCGAGGTCGAGGAAATCGTCGCGGGTTGATCGGTGTTCGGCCATAAGTCGGTCTCCGACCGGAAGGTAGATTTTTCGCGCCCGAGGTGGCGAGAAAAAATTGGTCAGCGCCCCGGAGCCATTTCGAGGAGATGGCCTTTGAGGTAGGAGGATTCGGGAAGGCCGAGGATGACTGGGTGGTCTGCGCGTTGGGCGTAAGTGGCGCGGAGCCGGGCGGTTTTTTTCGCGTCGATCATGGCATCGCGGATGACGTCCAGGAAGACGGTGTCGTTGACGTGGTGGGAGCAGCAGAAGGTGGCAAGGAGGCCGCCGTTGTCCAGAAGTTGGGCCGCGCGTAGGTGGATTTCCTTGTAGCCGCGGAGGGCATCGTTCAGGCGGGCGCGGTCGCGGGTGAAACTCGGCGGGTCTAGGATGATGAGGTCGTAGCGGTCGCCGCGGGCGACGGCGGCTTTGAGCCAATCGAAGACGTTTGTTTCTAAAACCTTGATGCGCAATTGGTTGCGGTTCCCGTTGGCTTCAATGGCGGCGCAGGCCTCGCCGGAGATGTCGAGGGCGGTGACGTCGCTCGCGCCGCCCAGAGCGCAGGCGAGGGCAAAGCCGCCCTGATTGCTGAAGCAGTCGAGAACGCGTTTGCCCCGGGCCTGCTGCGCAACGAGGGCATAGTTGGCGCCTTGGTCCAGGTAGAGGCCGGTTTTCTGTCCCCCGGGGAGGTCGATACCGAAATTCACGCCGCCGAGGGTGACTTCGAAGGGTGCGGGGGCCCGGCCACGGAGGATGCCGACGTGCAGTTCCAGGCCCTCGGCCTGGCGGACGGGAGCGTCATTGCGTTCGATAAGGCAGACCGGCTTGAGAATTTCTTCGATCGCGTCGGCGATGAGTTCTTTGCGCTGGTCCATGGCGAGGGTCAGCGTTTGCAGGACCGCGCAGTCGCCATAGCGGTCGAGAACGAGGCCGGGCAGTCCGTCGCTTTCGCTCCAGACCTCGCGGCGGGCACGCGGGTCGAGTCCGAGCTTGTCGCGGTATTCCGAGGCCATGGTGATGCGGCGGCGGAAGAAGTCGGGATCAAGGTCTTGACGCTGGCGCGAGAAGCGGCGGGCGGGGATTTTCGAGCGGCTGTTGTAAATGGCACTGCCGAGAAAGCGGTCGCGTTGATCTTTCAGGCCGACAACCGCGCCGTCTTCGGGTTTGCCGGTGACCTTGAGGACTTCGTTGTCGTGGACCCAATCGTGCCCGTGGAAGACGCGCGCGCGGGGGCGAATAATGATCGTTGCCATAATGGTCAGGACGGGGGGCACGCTTCCCGCCATTCACGTCTGGTCGTCACGGGCAGGGCGCCCGTGCCACCTCGTGCGGCGGTGCCCATTCAGTAGTCGAGGATGGCCTCGGGACTGACGAGGGTGGCAGCGTGGCCGGGTTTTTCAGGGTATTCAAAAATGCGGCCCTCGTAGTTGCGCAGGACAACTTTTTCTTTGTCGTGGTAGACAACGTAGCCGGGGCTGACCGGCACCTTTCCGCCACCGCCGGGGGCGTCGATGACATACTGTGGCACGGCGTAGCCGGTGGTGTGTCCGCGCAGGGATTCGATGATTTCCAGGCCTTTGGACACGCTGGTGCGGAGGTGGGCGGACCCGTGGATGAGGTCGCACTGATAGAGATAGTAGGGGCGCACGCGGCAGCGGAGGAGCTTGTGGATGAGGGCGCGCATGGTGTCCGGGTTGTCGTTGACCCCGGCGAGAAGGACGCTTTGGTTGCCGAGCGGGATACCTGCGTCGGCGAGGCGTCCGAGCGCGTCGCGCACTTCGGTGGTGAGTTCGCGCGGGTGGTTCACGTGCACGCTCATCCAGAGGGGATGGAATTCTTTGAGCATGGCGCAGAGTTCGGGGGTGATGCGCTGCGGGAGGAAAATGGGGACGCGGGAGCCGATGCGGAGGAACTCGATGTGCGGGATGGCGCGGAGGCGAGTGAGGATGGTGCGAAGTTTGCTGTCGGAGAGCAGGAGCGCGTCGCCTCCGGAGAGGAGGACGTCGCGGACTTCGGTGTGTTTGCCGAGGTAGGCGTAGATTTCCTCGAAATCGGTCTCGAGTTCTTGCTCGCCGACACCGCTGACCATGCGGCTGCGCGTGCAGTAGCGGCAGTAACTGGCGCAGCGGTCGGTGACGAGGAAGAGGACGCGGTCGGGGTAACGGTGGACCAGACCGGGAACCGGCATATGACCGTCCTCGCCGCAAGGGTCCGCCATTTCGCCGGGGGTGATGACCGCTTCGCCGGCGAGCGGGATGACTTGGCGGCGGATCGGGCAGTCGGGGTTGTCCGGCTCAATGAGATTGAAGTAGTGCGGGGTGACGCCGAAGGCGAGTTTGTGGGCGGTGAGGAGGAGGCCTTCGCGTTCGGTCGGGGTGAGGCGGAGGTGTTGTTCGGCTTGCGCGAGTGTGCTGACGCGTTGACGCAGTTGCCAGCGCCAGTCGTCCCATTCGTTTTCGGTCGCATCGGGCCAGTAACCGGGAGCGTGGGAGCGGAAGTCGCGCAGGGTGGCGGAGCGAATCGATTTGTCTCCGGAGTCGGCAACGCTATCGGGGGGAGTGGGTCGCGTTGTCACGGGTGGGATGCCAGTGGTCCCATTTGGGGGCGAGGAGTTGGACGTGTTGGTCATGGGGAGAACGGTGGAATATTTCTGACTACTCAGGCTTTGACCCGTTCAATATGCGCCCCTACGTCGTTGAGTTTGTCGTCGATGTGCTCGTAGCCGCGATCGATGTGGTAGACGCGATTGACCTCCGTGATCCCGTCGGCCTGCAGGCCGGCAAGGAGAAGTGCGGCGGAGGCGCGAAGGTCGCTGGCCATGACGGGGGCACCGCTCAATGCGCCGTTGCCGGTGATGAAGGCGGTCGGCGCCTCGAGGCGGATTTGCGCGCCCATGCGGGCGAGTTCTGCCACGTGCATGAAACGCTGGGGGAAGATGTGGTCGGTGATCACGCTCTCGCCCGGAGCGCGGACGAGCAGGGCACACATCTGGGCCTGCATGTCAGTGGGAAATCCGGGATAAGGGCTGGTCTCCAAATGGAGCGGACGGAGCCCGCCGTTCGGCGAAACAGTGATACTGCGCTCGCCAGTTTCGATGGTGAATCCCGCGGCGCGCAGGGGTTCGACGACAGACTCGAGGTGGTCGGGACGCACGTGGTTCACCGTGACCTTTCCTCCGGTGATAGCGCCAGCCACAAGCATGGTGCCGGCTTCGATGCGGTCGGGGATCACCGTGTAGTCGGCGCCGCTCAGGTCTTTGACGCCTTCGATGGTTATCTGGGACGTGCCGGCCCCCGTGATCTTGGCCCCGAGTGCGTTGAGAAAGTTGGCCAGATCGACTACTTCCGGCTCTTCGGCGGCATTCTCGATAATGGTGGTGCCCTCGGCCAGAACGGCGGCCATCATGATATTATCTGTCCCGAGTACGGTGGTTCCGTATTTGCCGCTCATGTTCACGGTGGCGCCACGGAGGCGCGGGGCGAGAACCTTGACATTGCCGCCGGTGACGCGCACCGCGGCGCCAAGGGCTTCAAAGCCGCGCAGGTGAAGATCGATCGGGCGGTCGCCGATCACGCAACCGCCGGGGAGGGAGACACAGGCTTCGTGTTCGCGTCCGAGGAGCGGACCGAGCACGCAAACCGAAGCGCGCATTTTGCGGACGAGTTCGTAGGGCGCCTCGGTGCGGATTGTTTCCGCCTTGATGATGACCGTTCCGCTGGCGCGTTCCACTTCGCAGCCGAGCGAGCTGAGGATGGTCAGCATGTAGTGGATGTCGCTGAGGTCGGGGACGCCGCGAATGACGCAGCGCTCGCGCGTGAGGAGGGCGGCGGCGAGTATGGGGAGGGCGGAATTCTTCGATCCGCTGATGCGCACCGTGCCGTTCAGCTTGCGACCACCGTGAACGAGAATTTTATCCATGGAAACCAACCGCGAACCGCGGGACATTTTCATAATCGGGACGGACAGAAATGTCCCGAAATTTGCGCGCTGTCAGTAGGGTGTTAACTGCATTTGCCTGTCCGGCGCCGATTTCGAGGAGCAGGGCGCCGCCGGGTGACAGGTGCGCAGGAGCGACCTCGATGAGGCGGCGGATGAGGTCGAGGCCGTCGGCGCCACCATCGAGCGCGGAGGCGGGATCGTGCCGGACTTCGGCCGAGAGGGTGGCTATTTCTGCCGTCGGGATGTAGGGGAGGTTGGCCACGATCAGGTCAAATACGGTGTCGCCCGTCGGGAGAAGGTCGACTTGGGTGAAACGGACGCGGTCAGCGAGGTTGTGGCGGGCGGCGTTGTCCGAGGCAAGGGCCAAGGCGTCCGGCCAGAGATCGGTGGCCTGGATTTCCGCGGTGGGAAGTTCGAGGGCCAGGGTCAGGGCGATGACTCCGCTCCCGGTGCCGAGGTCGAGGATCTTGGCTGCCGGGTGTGCCTTGCTGATTTCGAGGGCGAGTTCGACGAGTTGTTCGGTTTCGGGGCGGGGGATCAGCGCGCGTTGATCGCAGCCGAAGGTGCGTCCGTGGAACTCGGCGGTGCCGAGGATATGCTGGAGTGGTTCGCGGGTGCCGCGGCGTTTGACCGTCTCGCGCAACGGGGCGCGTTCGGTTTCGGTCAGCGGGCGATCGAATTGGAGGTAAAGCTCCATGCGCTTGAGGCCGAGCGCGTGGGCGAGAAGGTGCTCGGCGTTGAGGCGCGGATTTTCCACGCCGCGGTCGGAGAGGTAGCGCTCGCTGGCGCGGAGGACTTCCAGGAGCGGGAGGGTTTCAGGCATGGAAAAAAGCAGCGGCCCGCTCGGGCCAGCGGGCCCTAACGGGGATCGCCGCCGGGGATGGCGACGCTGCAGTGGGGTATGGATTGGGCCGTGACGGGCAGGCTGCCCGTGCTCCTTGGCTTGTGCAGGATAGAGTGATCACTTTTTACGCGAGGCCGGCTTCGGAGAGGCGGTCTTCCATGTCGCGTTGTTGAAGGGAGGCAACCATTTCGTCGAGGTCGCCGTCGATCACGCGGTCGAGATTGTAAAGCGTGAGGCCGATGCGGTGGTCGGTGATGCGGTTCTGCGGGAAATTGTAGGTGCGGATTTTCTCCTCGCGTCCGGCGCGTCCGATCAAGCTTCGGCGGTGGGCGGAATACTTGGCTTCTTCCTCGTTGCGTTTGTCCTCGAGGAGACGGGTGCGGAGGATTTCCAGAGCGGCGGCTTTGTTTTTTTGCTGCGAGCGTCCGTCCTGGCAGCGGACAATTTTCCCGGTGGGGATGTGGAGAATCTGGACAGCGGAGTCGGTCGTATTGACTCCTTGTCCGCCGGGTCCGCCGGAGCGGCAGACCTCGATACGGAGGTCTTGCGGGCGCAGTTCGATATCGACTTCCTGGGCTTCGGGCAGAACGGCCACGGTGGCGGTGGAGGTGTGGATGCGGCCCTGCGCTTCGGTGGCCGGAACGCGTTGCACGCGGTGGACGCCGCTTTCGTAGCGCAGGCGGCGGAAGACGGCGTCACCGATCACTTTGAAGACGACTTCTTTGAAACCGCCGAGGCCCGAGGGACTGGAATCGACGGACTCGAGTTTGAGTCCCTGCGCTTCGGCGTAGCGCTGATACATGCGGTAGAGGTCGGCGGCGAAAAGGGCGGCCTCATCGCCACCGGTGCCGGCGCGAATTTCGACGATGGCATTGCGGTCCTCGCTTTCGTCCGGTGGAAGCAGGGCGAATTGGATGTCGCGGTCGAGGACGGCGAGGCGTGCTTCGATCTGCGGGATTTCGGCGGCGGCGAGTTCGGCCATTTCGGGATCGGTGCTGCTGGCGAGTTCGCTGTTTTCTTTCAGCTGGGTGCGCAGGCTTTGCACTTCGTCTTGGGCGGCGGCGAGTTCCTTGAGCCGGGCTTGTTCGCGCATGACGTCGCGCGCTTTGGCGGGGTCGGCGAAGAAGTCGCCGGAGGAGACGAGTTGGTCCAACTCGGCCAGACGCTCACGTTTTTTGGCGATGAGCGGCGCGAGATCCATAAAACGAAAAACGGCGACCGGCCGCGGGGCGGCGCGATCACCGTATGAGCAACAAACCAACTAAGCTTTTGGGGCGCGGGTGGATTTGACCGTGCCGTAGCGGCGGGTGAATTTCTCGACGCGACCGGCGGTGTCGATGAACTTCTGTTCGCCGGTGAAGAAAGGATGGCAGGCCGCGCAGATGCCGATCTTGATGTTCCGGCGGGTCGATCGGGTGTGGTAAACGGCCCCGCAGGTGCAGGTGATCGTCGTTTCGGCGTATTCAGGATGGAGACCAGCTTTCATGGAAGAACTGGTCAAAGTAGCGCCCGAGGGAGCCGGTTGGCAAGAAAAAGCCGCTCGCTTGCCCCGGCGGGTCTGCCGCAGGCAGGATGGGGGCGATGGCTTCTGAAAATTCGGCACCGGTTGACGGGCTATCCGGCCTGGTCGAGCGGGTCACCTTCCACAATGAGGACACCGGCTTCGCGGTGCTCAAGGTGAAAGTGAAAGGCCGGCGCGACCTGGTGCCGGTGGTCGGTGTGGTCGCAGCGGTCTCGCCCGGCGAATGGATCACGGCGGAGGGGCGGTGGGAGCGGAGTCGCGACCACGGAATGCAACTGCGCGCAACGGATGTCCGTTGCCACGCCCCGACCTCCCTCGAGGGCATTGAAAAATATCTCGGCAGCGGACTGATCCGCGGGATCGGTCCGGTTTACGCGAAAAAGATGGTGGCGAAATTCGGGGAGAAAATTTTCGAGATCATCGAAAATTCCTCGGCGCGCTTGGAAGATGTGGAGGGAATCGGATCGGGGCGGCGGCAACAAATCAAGGCGGCTTGGGCCGAGCAGCGGGTCGTGCGGGACATTATGGTTTTCCTGCACAGCCACGGGATCAGCACGAGTCGTGCGCTCCGGGTCTTCAAGCTCTACGGGGAGGAAGCCATCGTGCGCGTACGGGCCAATCCTTACCTGCTGGCGCGGGATATCCCGGGCATCGGCTTTAAATCGGCGGACGCGGTCGGCGCAAAACTCGGATTCGGTCATGATTCCATCCTGCGGGCCCGCGGCGGGTTGCAACACGTCTTGTCCGAGGCCACGGCTGAAGGGCACACCGCGTTACCGCGGGCGGCACTGCTCTCGACGGCCGGGCAATTGCTCGGCGTTGATGAAGGCATCGTGGTTGGTGCCCTCGACCGGGAGGTGGCGGACGGGCATTTGACCGTCGAGGAAATCGCCGGCGACTCCATGGTTTTCCTGCCTGCTTTGCGCGCTGCGGAGGAGACGATTGCCGAGACGGTGCGAAGATTGTCCGCCCAGCCGCCGAAGTATCCGGACATCGAATTCGAAAAAGCGCTCGGCTGGGTGCAGCAGAAAACCGACAAGACGCTTTCGCCGAGCCAGGTGGACGCGCTGCGTCAGGTGCTTGGCTCGCGCGTAGTCGTGGTCACCGGAGGTCCGGGTGTGGGCAAGACTACCTTGCTCGACAGCTTGTTGAAGATTCTCGCGGCCAAGCGGGTGAGGTTCCTCCTCTGCGCGCCGACTGGACGCGCGGCCAAGCGGATGGGTGAATCGACGGGATGCCCGGCCCAAACCATCCACCGGTTGCTTGAAATATTGCCGTCCGGCGGATTCAAGCGCGGGAAGCGCCACCCGCTCGATACGGACCTTGTGGTGGTCGACGAATTTTCCATGGTCGACGTCCCGCTTATGGCGGCTTTGTGTCGTGCCCTTCCGTCCCACGGGTCCCTTGTCCTGGTCGGCGATCCGGACCAGTTGCCCAGCGTGGGTCCGGGGTCCATTTTGTCGGACCTGCTGGCCAGCGGCGCCGTGCCCTCGGTGCGCCTGACGGAGATTTTCCGCCAAGCCGAGGCGAGCCGCATTGTGCGGGCCGCACATGACATCCGGCACGGGCGGGTGCCGGAGGAGGCGGGAGAAAAGAACACGGATTTTGCCTTCTTGCCCCGGGAGGAACCGGAGGAAATCGCCAAGCTGGTGGTTCGTCTCGTGCGGGAGGAAATTCCGCGACGGCTCGGGCTGGACGCGGTCCGCGATATCCAGGTGCTGGCGCCGATGCACCGCGGGAGCTTGGGGATCCGGGAACTGAACACGGCGCTGCAGGCGGCGCTCAATCCGCCGCATCCGGACCGCGCGGAAGTCGAGCGCTTCGGCACGAAATTCCGGGCGGGGGACAAGGTGTTGCAGACGCGGAACAACTATGACAAAGAGGTGTTCAATGGTGATATCGGGAGGATCACGTCAATCGTCGGGGACGAGCGCCAGGTGTGCATCGAGTTCGACGGACGCCCGACGGTCTACGAGTTCAACGAGCTCGACGAGGTCGAGCCCGCCTACGCCATCAGCATCCACAAGAGCCAGGGGTCGGAATTCCCCGCGGTGGTCATCCCCCTGGCCATGCAGCACTTCCTCCTTCTCCAGCGCAACCTCCTCTACACCGGAATCACGCGCGGCAAGCGGCTCGTGGTGGTGGCGGGACAGCGCCAAGCCCTGGCCACGGCGGTGCGGCAGAATGACACGCGCCAGCGGCACGGAGGACTGGGTTTCCGGCTGCGCCAGACCACAACCTAAGAAAGATCGCGGCGCAGAATTTCGATCGGCTGGCCATGTAGCATGGTATGCTCGACGGAATAAAAACCATGGCGCCGGAGCAGTCCGGCGGCCGACTCGGTGAAGACGTAGAGCTCGCCCACGCCGGCTTCCGCCGCGAACTGTATGGCCGCCTTGATCAATCGGCCTGCGTGCCCGCGCCCGCGGAATTCCGGAAAGACGTAGAGACTCCCCAGCCAGGGGTCCAAGTCCGTGCGCGCCTCGCAGTCCCCATAGAGCAGGCTGACCGACCCCGCAACTCGTTCGTCTTCCCGCAGGACAAGGGTGGCTGGCAGGGAGCCATCCGTTTTCTGAGGCCGGAATTCGGCCAGCGCCTTCGACTTGTCCCAGTTCGTGTAAAGGTGGCCCCAAGCGGCGGCATGCCGAGTGGCCAAGTCTTCGGTCAGCGGGTCCCGGCCGTCGAGCAAGGTGATCGAAACATGAGGCATCTCTCCGGCGCCTCAGGGGATCGTGGTCACGAGCACCGAGCAATTTCCTTTTGCGGGACCGGCCGGCGGGGCTTCCGCTGCCGGAAGGAGGAAAAAGTCGCCCGCGGAGAAGGTATGTCCGCCGCACAAGGCGCTTCCGCCCACCACGGTGATCAGCGCAAAGTCGCCGGCCAGCCGAAGGTCTTCTGGTGCAGAGAGGTTTTTTTTCTCCACGCGGAAATAGTCACAGTCCGCGATGACACCCGTTTCGGTGTGTGCGAGAGACGGGGTGAAGTCGTTGAAGTCAGTGGAAAGCAGTGATTCCGCAAGGTGCAGATCCCTGGGTTTGCCATCGAGGCCCAGGCGGTTCCAATCGAAGACGCGGTAAGTCGTGTCGCTGTTCTGCTGGATTTCGACGATCAGGTTTCCTTCGCCGATGGCGTGGAGGCGTCCGCTCGGAATAAAGATGCTGTCGCCCTCCCGGGTGGGGAGCACGTGGAGGGATCCTTCAATTTCGCCGCGCCCGAGTTTTTCCTCGAAGGCCGCGCGCGTCGTTCCGGCCGACAAACCGGCATAGATGCGGCTGCCCGGAGCGCACTCCAAGAAATACCACATCTCGGTCTTCGGTTCCCCCTGGAGTTGCGGCGCGACCGCGGCGGGTGGGTGAACCTGGACCGAAAGGCGGTCGCGCGCATCGAGCAGTTTGCAAAGCAGGGGGAAGCGGGGCCCTGATTTGTCATGGCGCGCACCGAAAATTTCCGTGCGGTGATTGGTCCACAGATCATGCAGGGTTTTGTCGCGCAGCGGTCCCTCCGCGACGACGCTTTGCGCTTCAGGGCGGTCGACCAATTCCCACACCTCGCCGATCGGTTGCGAACCGGGCAAGGAGCGTCCGAGGCGGGTGGCGAGGGTCCGGCCGCCCCAGATGCGTTCTTGGTAAAGTGGGGCAAAGGTGATGGGACTCATGGGACGGATGGGACTTATGGTTTTTGGCCGGTGTAGATGGTGACGATGCCGGCGGCAAGAGGGAGAGCTTGCGTGTTGTGAAAATTGTTTTCTGTCATGAGCTGGCACATGGCTTCGCCGGAAGGGAAGGCCTCGATCGATTCACCGAGGTATTCGTAGCCGGCGCGCTGCCCGGTGATGAAACCGGCAAAAACCGGCAAAACGCGGTGCAGATAGAACCGGTAGAGCGCGGCCAAGGGGGGGCGCGGCAGGGAAAAGTCGAGCAGGAGAAGGTGTCCGCCGGGCTGCAGGACGCGCGACATTTCCCGCAGCGCGGCCGGCCAGGATTCCATGTTGCGCAGGCCGAAGGCCACGGTGACCGCATCAAAGGATTCGGCGGCGAAGGGGAGTTTGGTGCCGTCGGCGGCAACGAGCGGACGCAACCCTTTCCGCGCGGCAACCTGCAGCATGGGGAGGCAAAAGTCCGCCGCGACGACATTCGCCTGCGGGAGCGCTTTCTGCAGGGCCAGCGCGAGGTCACCGCTGCCGGTGGCCAGATCGAGAACCGCACGAGGTTCCCACCGGGCGACCATCCGCACGGCCCGCGCCCGCCAGAAGAAATCTAAGCCACCGGAGAGAAGGTGGTTGGCGAGGTCGTAGTGCGCGGCGATGGAACTGAAGATGCTGCGGACCTTGGCGGGATTTTGCATCGGTAAAAATGCTCACGAGAGGACTCGAACCTCCACGGGTCACCCCATGCGCTTCTGAGACGCACGCGTCTGCCAGTTCCGCCACGTGAGCAGCTAAGCGGAAGAAAATGCACGCTGACCATGCGCTTGTCCACCGGGAAGTGCCGCACGGCGGCTTGTCTTGCGCGCCCGGCTCGGCAATCTTGAGGCCATGAAGAAATCCGGCTGCGTCTTGTTGGCCCTGTTCCTCGCTTTGGGCGCGAGTCTCTTTTTCAATCTCATCCTCCTCGCCTTGGTCGGCGCGACCGAGGCGGAAGGTCTGGCCTCGCGCAGCTTCCAGGCGGGACTTACCGAGGCGGTGGTGGAGGTCGGGGAAGCGGGGGCCGGCAAGATCGCGGTCATTCCCGTGCAAGGTGTGATTTATACGGATGACACCACGGAGTGGGGAACTTCGATGGTCGATGACATTAAAGGAGCCCTGCAAACCGCGCTGGAGGACGACGAGGTAAAAGGCGTGGTTTTGGCCGTTGATTCGCCCGGCGGCGAAGTGACCGCCTCGGATATCATCTACAACGAAGTACTCAAGGTGCAGAAGAAGAAGCCGGTGGTGGTGGCGATGAGTTCGCTCGGGGCTTCGGGTGCCTACTATCTGGCCTGCGCAGCCGACTGGATCGTGGCCAATCCGACAACCTTCACGGGTAGTATCGGTGTCATTATCCAGTCGCTCAACTACGAGGGCCTCTTCGACAAGGTGGGCCTCGACGCGGTGGTCTTCAAGAGCGGCAAGTTCAAGGACATGCTCAGCGGGTCGCGTCCGCTGACTCCGGAGGAAAGTGCCTATGTCGAGGGGATGGTCAAACAGGTCTACGAGCGATTCCTCGGCATTGTGGCTTCCTCGCGCGCCTTGGAGGCGGACCAATTGCGCGACACCTTTGCCGATGGCCGCATTCTGACCGGCAAAGATGCCAAGGAGGCGGGATTGGTCGATCAACTCGGCTACTTGGAAGACGCATTTGACAAGGCGCGCGCGTTGGCCGAAGCGCCGGACGCGGGAGTGATCCGTTACCAGTCAGGCCTAAACTTCCAGCGCCTTTTGCGTCTGCTGGGTGCCGGCATGGAGTCGAAGGTGGAAGTCCAGCTGACTCCCGGCCCGTCTTTTCGCATGCAGCCCGGGCGCGCCTACCTGCTGCCTGAGTTCTACGCGTGGTGAGCGGCCTATCTCTTTGGGCGGCCCTTGCCGCGCTCGTCTTCTTCACCGCGGCGGGTCTGCGCTATTATTTACCGCTGGCGCATCGCGTGTTCGTCGCGCAGGGCGGCCGGGTGGAGGACGATTGGGTGCGCGGCCTCGATGGCCTTGTGGCCGCGCTTCTCGCCGCATGGTTTGCTCTTCTGGGCTATGAATCGCTGACCGCAACCGGTGAGGAGACATTGGATTTCGGTCACGTGGTCAGCGGGGCGGCAGTCTACGCGTCCATGGTCATTTTTCTGATCGGTCTGCTCGTCTACCGGAATATCCCGCCTGCCGGCGTATTCGGGATCGGCGGGGAAAAGTTTTTTCCGGTGCTCGGTAGATCGCTTCTCGCCTTGGGCGCTGCGTATCCGGTGCTCATGCTGGTGCAGGCCATGGTTTACGGTGTCTCCGGCGGCGAGTTGAACCCGCAGGAGGTGGTTCAATTTCTGCAGAATACGGAGTCGCCGCGCGACCGTTGGGCGGTGATGGTTATGGCCATTGTGGTCGCACCGGTGGCGGAGGAAGTCATTTTCCGCGGTTACCTTTATCCCATCGGCAAACGTTATGCCGGTCCGTTTTTTGCCATGGTCCTGACCAGCCTTCTCTTTGCCGCGCTGCACGGGCATGCCGCCTCGCTGCCGGCCCTCTTCACTCTCGCGATGTGTCTCGGGCTGGCTTACGAAAAGACCGGCACCTTGCTCGTCCCTATGATTATGCACGCGGTCTTCAACGCCGTGTCGGTGGCGACCATCATGTTTCTCCTGTGAAACGATCTTCCGGAGAGGATGGCTTGGTGGCGCGGTTGCGGCGTCTGCTGCCGGCAACTTCGGACGCAGTGCATGCTGGAATCGGCGACGACTGCGCCGCCGTGGCCGGCGGCAAGCAGGGGGTTCTCGTCTTGCTCAAGACCGACTGTGTGGTCGAGGGACGGCATTTTCTGGCCAGCGATGCGTCCTCTGCCGTCGGCTGGAAAGCGGCCTGCCGGGCCGTGAGCGATATTGCGGCCTGCGGCGGTGAATCACGTTTCGCCCTCGTGACCTGTGTACTGCAACACGCGCAAACCGGTCGCTGGCTGGAGGGTCTTTACCGGGGTTTGAGCCGTGCCGCGCGCGTTTACCAGTTCGAAATTGTCGGCGGCGAGTTGGCGCGCACCGATGGCCCGGCCATGATTAGCGTGGCCATGACCGGCGAGGTGTTGCGGCGCAAATTCGTGCCGCGCGGGGGCGGTCGCCCCGGGGATTTTCTTTATGTAACCGGTGTCCTCGGGGGATCGATGCGATCGGGTTGGCACTTGCGCTTCACGCCGAGGGCCGCTGAGGCCGGATGGTTGACGGAACATTTCCGGCCCCGCGCCATGATGGATGTGAGTGACGGCTTGGCCGCCGATCTGCCGAGGTTGGCCGCCG
>Ga0247831_1003887_pt1 | contig 20874 bp, 16 predicted proteins | sample LaCruzMarch2015__9_FD_192406 | JGI IMG/M metagenome (GOLD analysis project Ga0247831, IMG submission 192406) | Freshwater microbial communities from meromictic Lake La Cruz, Castile-La Mancha, Spain - LaCruzMarch2015_1m | ecosystem: Environmental > Aquatic > Freshwater > Lake | place: Spain...
TCGCACCACCAGCCTTCGCCAGCGTCATCGTGATCGCCGCCGTCAACGTCGTCTTACCATGGTCAACGTGACCAATCGTGCCAATGTTGCAATGCGGTTTCGTACGTTCAAACTTTTCCTTAGCCATAGTCGTGCCCTTCGTCTCTAGTGACATAGCGCTTGGAGGCGCTACAAAATTCAAAAAACTGGAGCGGGTAGACGGGATCGAACCGACATCCTCAGCTTGGAAGGCTGCTGCACTACCATTGTGCTATACCCGCATCCGATTTCCCGAACCGACGAGCCCCAGGTTGGCCATCCAAGGATTACGATTTGGGATGTCACTGGTGGTGAGGATAGGATTTGAACCTATGTACTCTCTCGAGGGCAGATTTACAGTCTGCTGCCATTAACCACTCGGCCACCTCACCAGGTGACACCCAATCGCAACCGATGCCAGCACATACCGCAACGGCGTTTCAGGAGTTCCAAACCCGCTTGCTGGACATGACACACTTCATGCATCAGGCACGGCAAGCCGCTCTGGAAGGGCCGCGTTATAGCGATGGTCTCTCTAAACGCAATGGCGATTGGCTGTGATCAAGCAGATGACTTTCACATAACTGCAAGATGGGCCTGATTTGACACACAAGCCCACCTTATCAATCGCCGGATACGGAGCTAGTCAACCTTGAAACCACCAGAGCCAAGCTTCGTCACGCGGGGGCTGCCTTCCAGTTTGGCAACCGAAACATCCCCCGATCCAATGATATTAATTTGAGGGTCCACGACGGTACCACCATGCCGAATATTGCCAGAGCCCGCTAAATTAGCCTCGAGACGTGAACGCCCGCCTTTCACAAGCGTATCGCCAGAGCCTGCGAGATTAACTTTGAGGTCTGTCTGGACTTGTCCAATTTTAATGTCGCCAAATCCGGCCAAGTTAATCTCGGTGCGCCCACCGATGGAGCCAATTTCGGTGTCGCCTGATCCGGCAACATCCAATTTCACGGCACCTTTGACGGGTCCGGTTTGATTATCGCCGGAGCCAGCCAATCTGGCAGTTAAATGACCACCCACGCTTTCGGTACGAAAATCGCCTGAACCTGCGATGGTAAGTTCAAGATTACGCGCGACTTTGCCCAAAACAAAATCACCACAGTCAATCATCGTAATGGTGGCCCCGCCGACATCGCCGGCCTTACCTCGGACGATAGAGCGTTTGATTCTAAGACCCATAGAGCTTGGTCCTGTCACAACAATTTTGGGCAAATCCTCTGTCCTGTAGCGGACCCCATCAATCTTGATCTCTTCAACACGCTGCCCGTTCTGAGTGTAGCTGCTGCAATTCGTGCGCATTCTGCCTTGGATTGGGCCTTTAACACGTAACGTTATCCCATCCCGCTCTGTCGTAGCCGATAATTTGGCTCCAGGCGTCACTTGGACGTTAAATGCAGCCCCCGGGGAGGTGCGAATCTCAACTTGGCCAACCACACCATCTAACTCCAACAAGCGCGCTTGCGCGCCGCCTTGGGCGACGACAGGTTGAAAGCCGAGCAATAGGGCTGCACCCAGCCCAATCCCAGCTCCAAGGCCCAATCCTTGTTTTTGTGTCAGCATATTCGTCAATCCCCTAAACGTCCTAAAACGAGTTTCCGCAGCCTTTATAGGCGACAGCAGCGACCTTTTCCCGTTAAAAGAATGTCATGACTAAGAATTCACGTTTTCGTCCAAAAGAGGGTGGCCGCGATGGTGGCCGTGACCGCCCTGCAGCGGCTCCTTGGAAGGCCAAAAGTCCCCGCCCCCCGCGCGAGGATAAGCCCAGCGATGGCAGTCAGTGGATCTACGGCACGCATGCTGTGCTTGCTGTTCTCGCCAATCCTAAGCGCAAAGTGCTGGAGCTTCGTGCCACCCGAAATACTTTGGAAGGCCTTGAAGACACTCAGATCGACAAAAGCAAAGCTACCCTAACCGATGGCGAAAGCCTTTCTGCGCTCTTACCGCCCGGCGCAGTCCATCAAGGAATCGCGGTTCGGGTGCACCCGCTTGAGAGCATTGGCCTCGACCAAGCGCTCCCCACAGCCGAGGGCATTGCACTAATTTTGGACCAAGTCACGGACCCCCAAAACATCGGGGCGATTTTCCGTTCTGCAGCAGCTTTTGGCGTGCGCGCCGTCATCCAACAGGACCGCAAAGCCCCGCCAATCACAGGCTCCTTGGCCAAAGCAGCTGTCGGCGGCATTGAGATGGTGCCAGATGTCCGAGTGGTGAACATCGCCCAAACCATCGTGCAATTGGCAGAGGATGGCTGGATGACGGTCGGCTTGTCGGGTGAAGCCGACCAAGATTTAGCCGACGTCCTTGACGGCTCACCCGTGGTGCTGGTCATGGGCGCAGAGGGCAAAGGCTTGCGCCATTTGGTGGGGGAACGGTGCGACCGATTGGCGCGTATTCCAATTGATCCACAAATGGAAAGCCTGAATGTCTCTGCCGCTTCCGCCATATCGCTTTATGCCGCCCACATGGCTCAAACAAAGAATCGCTGATTCAGGCCAAAGCACTTGCGACTGTGTCAACAGATTCTGTTGTCGTCTGCCAAGAGGCGACAAACCGATACACATCCTCCCCTAATGTAGCCCACGGATAAAAACCCACCCCAGCGGCCTGAAGGGCTGAGACTTTGCTTGTGTCGAGCCGCACAAACACTTCATTGCCCATGACAGGGACTGCCAAGCTTGCCCCTGCCCGCTCAAAACGTGCGCCAAGGTCATGCGCCATCTGATTGGCGTGGCCGGCGAGTTTCAGCCATAAGTCTCCTTCCAGCATGGCGACAGCTTGCGCGGACAAATACCGGTGCTTGGAGAAGAGCTGACCGGCCCGCTTTCGCAGATAGGCTGCAGCCTGCGTGCGTGCGGTGCCAAAAAGGATCAGGATTTCCGCTGCCACGGCACCATTTTTGGTCAAACCAAAGCTCATTGCATCGACGCCAGCCCGCCAAGATAACTCAGCCGCAGAGGCACCTGTCCCTACCACCGCATTTGCAAAGCGAGCTCCATCGACATGCAAAGCCCAGCCCTGCTTCTTGCAAACAGCACTGACAGCCCGCAGATGATCTGGACTGTAGGTCTGGCCCGTCTCGCTTAAATTGGTCAAGGTCACCGCACGTGGCTGCAAGCCATGGACAAAGTCCGGGCTGTGCCGGGCGGCCGCGGCCTCAACATCTTCAGGCTCAACCAGAAACCCGGTCGAGCCCAAAGCCACAAGGCGAGAGCCGCTGGTAAAAAATTCAGGGCCATTGCCTTCATCCTCCAGCACGTGAGCATGGGGATGGGCCAAAATCGCGGCCCAAGGGGGGCACAGGGCCGATAAAGCCAAGCCGTTGGCTGCCCCGCCGGTTCCTACAAAATAGGCATCGAGATCACGTGTCTCAAACACGCCATAAAGCAGGTCGAGCGCCCGGACAGTCCACGGGTCATCGCCATAGCTGCCACACCGGCCCTCATTGGCTGCCAACATGGCCTCCAAGACGTGCGGATGGGCCGGTGCCTGATTGTCGGAGCCGAACATTAGGCTAAAGCAGCATCTGCTGACGGCCGCGCCTTCACGGCGTCACGCCAGCGCGCAATATTGGGATGGATCTCCCACGGCTTGAACTTGACCAGCCGAGCGAACTCAATCGCCGCGAATGCAGTTATATCGGCAATTGTGAAGCGGTTGCCCGCAACATAGTCACGCTCGGCCAGATCGGCATCGAGCCATTCCATGGCTGCCTTTGCCTTTTCAGACGAGGCTTCAGCAAAGTCCTGAATTTGCGGCTTTTCCAGTACAGCTAGGCCCGGATGGCCGTGGCGAACCCAATTAGCTAACGGTAGGAGGACGCCCCATTCAACCCGGCGGTCAAACATTTCGATGAAGGCGCGTTCTTCAGGCGTCTCGCCCATAAGATTGGGCTCTGGGTGGAGATGTTCGAGGTAGGAGCAGATGGCGCGGCTTTCCGTCAGAAAGCGGCCGTCATCCAATTCCAACACAGGTACCAGACCCATTGGATTGCGACCCAAATGGTCGGGTACCTTCGTCTCGGTGGCGAGATCCAGCTGAAGCCGATCGACTGTCTCCCACAAGCCCTTCTCGGCCAGAAACATATGAACTCGGCGGGGATTGGGGGCGAGCTTGGCGGTATAAAGTTTCATCACAAGGCCTTTGATCGTTAGTGGACAAACACGCCCATGGGCAAAGCGGCCACAATGGTCGCCGATAAACAGGTCGCTAGAAAGCCCGGGATCAAGGCCTTCCACGCAAGCTTAAGGATTTCATTGCGCCGCTCTGGCATCAAAACCGTCATGCCCCCGGTCATGATCCCGATAGAGCCGACGTTGGCAAAGCCGCACAAGGCATAGGTCATGATCATGCGCGAGCGCTCGCCCAAATCGTCCAACGGGATATTGCCGAGTTCGATAAAGGCGACAAACTCGGTGAGGAAGAGCTTGGACCCGAACAGGCCGCCTGCCTTCTGCATATCTTCCACTGGAATGCCGATGATCCAAGCCAGCGGTGAGAAGAGGTAACCAAAGATGCGCTGCAACGTGAGTGGGCCGCCCCATTGGTCGCCAAAGACGGTCAAAACCCCATTGGCAATCCAAACGAAAGATACAAAGACCAAGAGGAAGGCACCTACATTGACCACCACCATCATGCCGTCCTGTACGCCCTTGGTGATGGCATCCATGGTCGATTCATATTTCAGGGCCGAGCTATAATCCATGCCATCCATATATTGGCCGGGTTGTTCTGGAATCATGATGCGGGCCAGCAAAATCCCGGCCGGTGCCGTGATGATGGACGCGACCAAAACGTGGCCCGCCGCATTCGGTAAGCTTGATGACAAGATCGCGGCATAGGCAACCATGGTTGAGCCGGCGACCGTGGCAAGACCCACCACCATCATCATAAAGAGCTCTGAGCGCGAGAGCTTGTCGAGATAGCCTTTGATCACAATTGGGCTTTCAACCATGCCCATGAAGATGTTGGCAGCTGTTGCCAAAGCCGATGCCCCACCCAGCCCCATCGATTTCTCAAACAAATACCCAAAACCGCGGGTCACCCATTGCAGTATTTTCCAATGCCAAAGAACAGCCGACAATGCCGAGATAACAAGGATCAGAGGCAGGACTTGAAACGCAAAGACAAACGGCGGTGGCGCGCCGGGCTTAGCCAATTGATACGGGGCCTCTCCGCCCCCCAAATAACCAAACACAAATTTGGTGCCTTCCATCGTTGCAGCATTGAGACCATCAACCGCCGCATTGACGCCGTTCAAAAAACCTTGCGAGGCAGGAACCGCAAACAAGAGAATCAGAAGAAAGGCTTGCACCGCCATCGCACCGAGGGCCAGTCGCCACGGGAAGATCTTACGGTTCTCGCTCATCGCCCAACAAAGCGCGATGATCAAACCCGCACCGAGGATCGCGCGTGCATTGTCCCAGCCCCATTCCATATCCGCTACCCCATTTGTATCTTATAACCGACTTCCTGCTTAAGGCGGACAGAGGCAATGGGGAAGCGCACTCGGCACTCTTGTGCAGCCCATCCATTATCGGCGCGACACTGGGCTTTTTGTTGATAAGACTTTCAGCATTTTAGATTATAGATCGAGACGTGAGCAGGCCTTTATATCATCCAGCGGCGGACTTTTTCGCCCGCATGCGTTCATTGCCTGGGCAGCGCCCTACCGATGAGCGAACCGGTGTGAGCAATCCTGACAATCGCCTCCCTATAATTCTGATAGACCTTGCGATCGCCCTTTATCTGTTCTGCTGCTTTGGCTCGACTGTCGCCTTTGTGATGAAAATACAGCATCTGAAAGAGGCCCCAAGCTGGTCGCTGTTGATTTATGCACCCACCGTCCTCCTGACTGCTTTAGCAATCGCTTATAAGCCTCATGTGGCGTTGCGCACCGCGCTGGTTGGCGGGCCGTTCTTCCTCTTCATTCTATGGACTTTTGCCAGTTTCCAATGGTCAAACCAACCGGAGCTGACCCTTCGGCAAGGCCTATTGATGTGTGTGACTTACGGGGCGGCCTGTATGGTCAGCCAGTATTTGAGCTGGCTGCGTCTGGCGCGGGTCCTTGCTTGCCTATTCACCTTACAAGCAATTGTCTCGGCGGGTCTTGCAATTCTCACCCCGCAATGGGGTGTGATGAGCGAAATCTACCCCGGTGCTTGGTCAGGTATCTGGAGCTTTAAGCAGACATTGGGTGTAGCCATGGCTGTGGGATCAGGTGGGGTCATGGGTTATGCCCTGATGCAACCCAAAGCAGCCATTTGGACAGCCCCAACCTTGGTCATCATCGTCCTTTGTGCGATCAAGAGCGAAGCAACCACGGCCATTCTGGTGACCGGGCTTGCCATGGCGATGCCCGTTGCTGTGTGGCTCGCCCAAAAGCATCCCAGTGCGGCGGTCCTGTCGATTTGGGCTGTGGTAACTGGCCTTGCAGCCTTGTTCCTCACGATCACTATTCTCGCCCCCCTCGTATTCCAGTTTTTGGGCAAAGCTCCAACGCTAACTGGCCGCACTGACATCTGGCGCGCGTTGGCTGAACCGATTGCCCAGCGACCGTGGTTTGGCTGGGGCTATCAGGCGTTTTGGACCGATACATCCTTGACCAGCCCTGTGGACCGAGTTGAGACCACTATGGAAGGCTTTAGGCCGCCCGACGCGCATTCCACACCCATGGATATTCGCTTACAATTGGGCCTTGTTGGCTTGATCTTGGTCGGCCTGACCTTCGCGCGGACCTGGCTGCAAATCCTGCTGCAAGCTGGCAGAGAACCAGCCATGATGCCAGCAATCGGGATTTTCACCGCAATTACGGCGATGGCATTCACCGAATCTATTGGCCTCTATCCGATGGATGGTATGACGTTGATCGTCCAATTGGTAATCGTGAAAACGGCCTTATCGGCTTGGAATCGGCGAGACAGCCAACAAAGCAAACCCGTTCTGGTTTAGTGGCATAGCTTTAATAGGCTTTATTGGGGGCGATTTGAAATCGAACCTTCCCGCCGCCGCCTTGGTGGAGCAAGCTCTCACCAGGCGGGGCTAGGAATGGCGCGAGCGACGGGGCTCGAACCCGCGACCCCCGGCGTGACAGGCCGGTACTCTAACCGACTGAGCTACGCCCGCGCTGTTTCCTCAAACCGATGCGTCACCGCTTCGGCAAGGCGGGCGTGATAGACTCCTCCCCTCAGCGGGTCAAGCGATGATGACAACTTCGTTGCAGGAAAACTGTAATGAATGAGGATGCCCACACCCATAGCCCCGCGCGGAAAACCACCGGGGGTGCACCTTGTAGAGGGGCCGGGGCGCGTGGTGCGCGCCAAATAGGGGGTGGGCCAGATTAACGGACTGGCCCGGAATACGACGCAAACCATGCGCCCCGGCTGAAATAAGTCTGTGTGCCCAAGGGAGGATCATGAGCCCTCCTCGGTGGTGACATTGCCCCCGCCTGTACATAAAGACCTTTGAAGAGTGGGCTTAAAGCTCACTCAAGGAGATCCCGCGAGTTTTGTTTCAAGCCTAGTGAAAGACCTGACCTCCGGCTTCACACGGCAGTCGGGCTCAGGCACACCGGGCATGAGGACGAGCTAATCCTCATGAAAACACGAGGCAGCCACGTCTGCCCCGATTAACCCCGCTTACCCATCCCCAACCGGTGTCGCCGCTGCAGCAACAACGCCCTCTCGTCGGAGATGGGACTAGGATATGCGCGGTTTGGTGAGAGGGGGATAAGTTTTTATCTGTGCTTGCTGAAACACCCCTTCACTGCCTTCGGCAGAGCTTCCCCACGAGTGGGGAAGCGGCAGGCGGAAGCAGTTGGGACACGCCGCTTCCCCGTTTACGGGGTATCGGCGTATACGCCGATGTGTCCCGAAGCGGACTGAAGGGGCCTTTGTGGTGCAAGGTCCGGCATTGCCTAATGAACATCCCCAGACCCCGCATTGGGCTTCGCACGCGCTAACAATGGGATCACCAAAATCGACAAGGCCAAAAAGCCAGCGATCAAAATGAACAGATTATTGAAAGTCATGACCGCCGCTTCTCGGTTGAGCACCTGAATCTGCTGGGCCAAGGCCGCTGTCTCTGGATTCGCGACGCCATGCGCCGCCAAATTGGCCGCAGAGGCTGCCAGTCGGTCGGCGAGGAGGGGGTCACCGACATTCATGGCAGACCCCAATTGGGTGCGATGGAATACGGTGAAATAGTCATTCATGGTCGACAAGACCGCCAAACCAATCGCGCCGCCTAAATTCCGCGTCAGATTAAAGAGGCCAGATGCGCTTTGGATTTTGTGTGGCGGCATCGTGCCCAAAGCGATGGTCGACAAGGTGGCAAAGCATAGGATCAAGCCACATCCGCGCATCGCCTGCGGCCAAAAGAACTCCCAGAAGCTCGATTGTGCTGTCAAATGGGCTTGTAAGAGACATGAGCCGCCAACAAGGCTTGCCCCCACAAAAATCGCCAGCCTTGGATCAACGCGCATGATGAGTTGACGGGCAAAAGGCGCGCTGAGCAGCATGAACACGCCGGTCACAAACATGACCTGACCAATCTGGAGCGCATTATAGCCACGCACCTGCCCCAAGAACAAAGGCTGCAGATAGACCGAGCCATAAAGTCCAATTCCGACTGTGAAGGCAAGCAGCGCACAGACGGCAAAGTTGCGGTCTGTAAAGGCGTCGAGCTTGACGATCGGCTCTTCCAAGGTAAAGGCGCGCCAGAAAAACACGCCACCGCCCGTCAGCATCAAAGCCAAGAAGACGGCAATCTCGCCGCTGCCAAGCCAGCCCTGTCGTGGCCCCTCCTCCAGCACAATTTCCAATGAGCCTAGAAAGACGGCTAAGGCAATCAGACCGATGAGATCGATCCTTCGCAGGAGTGGCCAATCAGGGGTCTTAAGCGGGATCAATAGAAAGCAGCCGACCGCGCATATGATGCCCGGCACCAAATTGACCAAAAACAGCCAATGCCAGCCAAGCGCGCTGGTGATAAAGCCACCCAGAGCCGGCCCCATCGCAGGCGCGGACGTCATGATCATCCCCATCAACACATTGACGGTAGCGCGATCCTTCTCCGCAAAGAGCAAAAAGCCCGCTGCAAAGGTTGTGGGCATCATAAAGCCACCCATGAAGCCTTGGATGATGCGGAAGAATACGAGCGTGCCAATGTTCTGAGCAAACGCGCAGCCCAACGAAGCAATTGTAAAGCCGAGGGCCGCTGCTGTGAACAAATTACGGATCGACAGCGCCCGCCCCATAAAGCCAGACAGCGGGATGGCGATCACTTCTGCCACCAAATACGAGGTCTGAATCCAGACCAATTCGTCCGCGCTGGCCGACACACCTGCTTGGATCTCACGCAGCGAGCTTGCCACGATCTGGATGTCCAGAATGGACATAAAATTGCCTAAAGCCATGCAGGCAAAGCCGATCCACAGACCGATTGTTGGCTTAGGATAAATTAGTCCACCTGGCCCAGGCGGTGGAGGCGACGTTGGGGCCGCGGTGGCTTCCCCGCTCACTTTTGGGCTACCTTAGCGGCAGGCTCAATCTTGCGCGTGTCCACGTCAACCACAGTTGAGAGGCCCGGACGTAAAATGCCCTTTGCCCGCCACTCTGGATCAATCATAATCCGAACAGGAACCCGCTGGACAATTTTGGTGAAGTTGCCGGTCGCCGTGTCGGTGGGCAATAGCGAGAATTGCGAGCCTGACGCCGGTGCGACGCTTTCAATTGTGCCGGTCACCTTTTGATCGGGGAAGGCATCGACTTTGAAGGTTACTTTCTGTCCGGGGGCCAACTTACCAATCTGAGTCTCTTTAAAGTTGGCGACTACATAGACCTGATCAAGGGGTACAAGCGCCATCATAATCGTGCCGGGGCGCACCAATTGGCCCACTTGCACCGTGCGATTGGCGACAATGCCAGATACGGGTGCGGTGACTTGCGCATAGCCTTGGCCAAGTTTGGCGGCGTCAAGGCGGGCTTGGGCGGCAAGAACGGCTGCACCAGCGGCCTGAATGGAAGCCTCCGCTGAGCCAATGGCGCTGCGCCCGGAAACGGCCCCAGCGGCTGCGGCTTGCGCTTTGGCGGCTGCACTTTCAGCGCCTGATTGTGCGCCCAAAGCGCCTGCGCCAGCTGAGCCAACGTCGTTGCTGGATTTAGAGCGCGAGGCACTTAAAACGGCCACTTGCTGCCGGGAAACGGCTACGGCAGCGCGTGCTTCGGCCACGCGCGCGGCGGCGGCACTGGCTTGGGCTTCGACTTGGTCCATGCGTGCCTGCGAGACAAAGCCCTGCTTGGCCAAGGCAGCAAAGCGACCACGGTCGGCCTCTGCGACTTGATTAGCCGCTTCTGCGGCCCGCAGGGATGCTTGGGCTTGGACCACCAAATCTGACTGGGTTGCCACTTGTTCGGTTGCGACTGCAACGCTGAGCGTTCGACCACGGGCTTCTGCGCGGGCTTGATTGGCCAGCGCCACCGCCTGCCGCGCCCCTGCGGCTGATGCCATCGCCTCTGCGCCCATGCGATTGGCTTCTGAGGCGATGCGGCGGGCTTCGGCCCGCGCCCGAGCGGCTTCAGCTTTGGCGCGCGCGAGGTCAGCCTCTGCTGCCATGACGCTGGCTTGGGAGTCGCGGGGGTCCAAAATCACCAAAGAGGCACCTGACAGGACTTTCGCATTGTCATGGGCGTCAATCTTACGAACATAGCCTTCGGTTTTGGCCGCAACCATCGTGATATCGGCGCGCACATAAGCGTTATCGGTCGAGATATGGTAGCGCCCAACCAGCAGCCAACTGCCGATAGCCCACAGCACGCCAAGGCCGACCACGCCGCCAATGACGGGCAAGATTGTCTTTCGGTTCATGGCTTCACTCCGGCGATAGGCTGCAACGGGACGGCCGCAATGCCATTTAAAAACAAGTCGAAAACAGCTTCGACCAAAACTTCCGTCGGCTGGCCGATATTATGGGCTGGGAACGCCTGCCTGCGCAGAATTTCAAACACCAATGGCGACACTAACGCGCGGGCAGCCAAGAGCGGCTCAACTTGGCGAAACATGCCTGCATCGATGCCCGCTTGGATCAATTCGACCAAGGCGCCCTGCGTGCGCTCGATCACGGTGCGATGGTAAAACTCGGCGAGGTCGGGAAACCGAAGCGCTTCGGCCAGAATGATGCGCGGCAGCGCAGCGACCCGTAAATCCTGAAACGAAGTGGTCCACATGCGGGCAACATGGCGCAATCCTGCTACCGGATCGCACTTTTGATCCTTGGCTGCCGCATCAAAATGGCCCTGAAGGACACCAATCCGCTGCTCGACCAAGGCCTTAAACACATCATCCTTGGACGGGAAATAGAGATAGATGGCTGCTTTAGAAAGACCTGCAACCTTGGCAATATCGTCCATCCGTGTGGCGGCAAAGCCATTGAGCGCAAAGACATCAAGGGCAGCCTCCAGCACTTCGTCGGGCCGAGCGCCTGGCTTACGCGTCCATTTCGGCTGACTCGTATTTGGGTCGATCACGTTCATGTGATCTATATAACTGACTGGACAGTTAATTGTCGAGCAGGTCGAGTATGTGATAGGCGGTGCGCAACAGGCACGACATTTGCGCGCCATAAAAGTCGTACAAATTTGCCAGCGCTTTTGGCGTAAAACTCACATGCCCCTCATCCACCCATCGCAGCAAATTGGCGGCAATGGCCGCATTCAGGATCCGGCGAATATGGACTTTTGAGACATGGAATCGCCCTGCCAGATTGGACGGATTTAAGGGAACGGGCTTTGGCGATGGAAACACATCGTCGCGATGAAAGCTCAACAGGTACCAGAGAACTTGCGACCCTGCGGCCCGATTGACAAAAATCTGGGTGATCTCTGGAAAACGATTGAGTGCCGCCACATCATCGGCCAATTCGTCAATCTGTGACGCACAGATCGCGTCAAAAGTGGCGTCATCGTCAAGATGCTCCAGCAATCGACCTACACGCGGGTCGATCAATTCTAGGGCTGTAAAAATCGCCTCCAGCTGCAAGCGCCACGCCTCTACAAAGGTAGGATTGACTTTGTAATGAGTCGCTCCCCTCGCACGCCTCTGCCCCCACACTTCCACATAACCGAGATAGCGCAGGAACAAGAGGACCGCCCGCGCGCGCCCGGCACTCAATAATCCAAAGCGCGCACACAAGGCCTTTAGCTTGACAAGCGTGACCCCCTCCTCCCGCATGGAGACGGCGCACATGGCAGCCACAAACCGGCCTGCATCTTTGAAAATGCCATCGACGGCACGGTCCTGATCGCTCAACACCAGCATATTGGCTGCCCAACGGCGTGCGCCTTCGACAAACCCCGCGTGGCGGTTAACTTCATGGCGATGCATCGCGGGTTCAGAGGCAATCAGGTTTGGGTTTGAGACACGTTGAAAGGTGTCGCTGGTCTCGACGATCAGGCTCTCACACATGCTGTGGCTCAACTTAAATTTGTCTGTCTTTAGTTTTTACTATTCGGTAACAGCTAAATCAAAGACATACCTTGCGCAATGGCGCACTTGCATAGTTCGCAACTTCGGCCTGCTGTGCACGAAAGAGGCTTTGGAGGCCAAGTAAGGATTTTGGGAAAATGGTGGGCGGTGACGGTCTCGAACCGCCGACCCTCTCGGTGTAAACGAGATGCTCTTCCAACTGAGCTAACCGCCCCACGCCGCTTCCATAGGGGCTGGATGGGGTTTCTGGCAAGGCCCCTCGTGCAGCCGTGAGCTGGCGGGAAGCAGAGCTCAAACCCGCATTCCCCGCAAGAAAAAGGCCCTGACGGCGTCGTCAGGGCCTCGTCTTGTTGGCGTTTGCGGTACCTTAGTGGGCTGTCGCCCCGGTAGGGTCACCAGATTCTGGCAGACGTTTTGCCAAGGCAGCGGCGGCATCTTCAGGGTTCCAGTCAATCTCGACGATAGGTCGGGTCAACGCATGGACCAGGACCTCATCAGCGGTCGAGACTGGAATAATGGTCAGACCTTGTTTCACATTCTCTGGAATGTCTTCGAGGTCCTTCTCATTTTCTTTTGGGATCAGCACGGTTTTGATGCCAGCCCGTAGGGCCGCCAGCAGCTTTTCCTTCAAGCCACCAATCGGCAGAACGCGACCGCGCAAGGTGATCTCGCCCGTCATGGCAACCGAGCGCGACACCGGATTATTGGTCAACAGACTGACGATGGCTGTCATCATAGCGATCCCAGCCGATGGCCCGTCCTTTGGCGTGGCCCCTTCGGGCACGTGAACGTGGATGTCGGTTTGGTCGAACAAGGTCGGCTTGATGCCAAAGTGCGGCGCGCGCGCTTTGACGTACGAGCTGGCGGCCGAGATCGATTCCTTCATCACATCGCGCAGATTGCCTGTAACGGTCATGCGACCCTTGCCAAACATCTGCACCGCTTCGATGGTCAGCGTATCGCCACCCACTTCGGTCCAAGCAAGGCCGGTAACGGCCCCGACTTGATCCTCGGTTTCTGCCTCGCCGAAGCGAACCTTGCGGACACCCAAATAGTCTTTGACATTTTCAGACGTGATCGCGACAGTTTCTTTCTTCTTCTGGCTGATTTCGCGCACGGCTTTACGGGCCAAATTGGCGATTTCCCGCTCAAGGCTACGGACACCGGCTTCGCGGGTGTAATAGCGGATCACTTCGCGCAAGCCGTCATCCGACAGCGAGAATTCGCCAGCCCGCAGACCATTGGCGTCGATCTGCTTTTGCAAAAGGTGACGCTTAGCGATTTCAACCTTCTCATCCTCAGTATAGCCGGGGATGCGGATAATCTCCATGCGGTCCAGCAAGGGCTGGGGCATGTTGAGTGAGTTGGCTGTGGTCACGAACATCACGTCTGACAAGTCATAGTCGACTTCTAGATAATGGTCGTTGAAGGTGCTGTTTTGTTCGGGGTCCAAAACCTCCAACAAAGCTGCCGCCGGATCGCCACGATAATCAGCACCCATTTTGTCGATCTCATCGAGCAAGAAGAGCGGATTGGCGCTCTTTGCCTTTTTCATCGACTGAATGATGCGGCCGGGCATCGAACCAATATAAGTGCGGCGATGTCCGCGAATTTCAGACTCATCACGCACGCCACCCAGAGACACGCGCACAAAGTCGCGCCCGGTTGCTTTGGCGATGGACTTACCCAGCGAGGTTTTACCCACGCCTGGCGGCCCCACGAGGCAGAGGATCGGGCCCCGCAGCTTATTGGTGCGGGCACCAACGGCCAGATACTCCAAGATCCGCTCTTTGACTTTTTCCAAGCCATAGTGATCGCCGTCGAGCACCTCTTCAGCCGCATCAATGTCTTTCTTGGTCTTCTTTTGCTTGCCCCAAGGCAGAGCGAGCAACCAATCGAGATAATTGCGCACGACGGTCGATTCTGCCGACATCGGGCTCATCTGCTTCAGTTTTTTGAGTTCAGCTTCGGCCTTGGTGCGGGCTTCTTTGGAGAATTTGGTTTTGCGGATTTGCTCTTCCAACTCCTGAAGCTCATCCCGACCTTCATCTTGCTCGCCCAGTTCGCGCTGAATGGCCTTCATTTGCTCATTCAAATAATAGTCGCGCTGGCTCTTCTCCATTTGCCGCTTCACGCGGTTACGGATGCGCCGCTCAACTTGCAGGACGCCCATTTCGCCTTCCATGAAGGTGAAGATGCGCTCGAGACGCTTGGTCGCGCTGAAGATTTCCAGCAATTCTTGCTTCTGTTCCAGCTTAATCGCCAGATTGTCAGCAATCACGTCAGCCACTTGACTAGCCGTTGGCAATTGGCCGAGGCCAGAGACGATTTCGGGCGGGATTTTGCGGTTGAGTTTTACATAATTCTCAAACTGCTCAATCGCCGTACGCGACAGGGCCTTTGCCTCCGGGCTATCGGCATCGACGTCTTCGATCTCAGTGACTTGGACCGTGAACATAGGCTCGGTCGCATCAAAGCTTTCAATTGAAACGCGCGACTTACCTTCGACCAGAACCTTCACGGTGCCGTCGGGCAATTTTAGCAATTGCAACACCGAGGCGATGACACCAATCTTGTGGACGTCGCCAGGGCCTGGATTGTCGGCGCTGGCGTCTTTTTGGGTTGCCAGCACAATTTCCTTATCGCTGCGCATCGCTTCTTCCAGCGCCCGAACCGACTTTTCACGCCCAACAAACAAAGGCGAGACGCGATGCGGGAACACGACGATGTCGCGTAGGGGTAGAAGCGGCAGAATACGTGTCTTGGTCATTTAGTTTCCTTAGACTTAGCCTGAGGCATCCTAATTCTTCTTTGGGTCGCAACTTTGACCCAAGTGGACCAAAGCGCGCTCCACGGGGAGAGATGGCGCCGTGTTGCGGTCTTTTGCAAGTCCGCGATGATGTTAGTCCACAAATGGATGCGCCTAGGGCTGCATTCAAGGGCTGCTCTGTTTCCGGGATCTTCGTGGTGGGTAATTGGCGAAGAAGGATTGCCTCGGCACGGCTCGCTGGGCCCAAGCCTCAATGTCTTTAAATCGTGTAGGTTTGGGCTAGTGAATAAGGCCATCATTGGTCATCTTATCGCAAAGATTCTTCTTTCAGATAGGCTTTTTGAGGGTTAGGGGGCGAGGAATGGCGAAGAAAACCCAGAACTTCACCTTGAAAATGATCGTGCTTATATCACAGGTTTTCGTGGCTAGTTTATGCGTCCTTTGGGTTGTTCTGTTTGCGGCAATGATTATCGACGGGCAAGCTCGTAGCCCCTCCAATCTTATCGAAACCGATTGCACAGAGGACATTACCAATTTCCCTTGGTGTTTGCCGCCAAAGGCAGAGTTTGCCCATGAAGACGGGCGACCCATTTCAGAACAGCGGCGAACAAACTTGCGCAAAGTGCTTCTGCGCGCGTTCCCGACCACAGAAAGCTATCGGCGTTTGGACCCTTCAACCGATATGACACGTGATACGCGCTCCGATTTAGCCTTGCGGCAGGCCGAAAGCTTCTCCTGCAGCACAATTGGGCCAACTGCTTTGCTGCAGGAACGCGCTGCGGTCACTTATGAACGGGTTAAGCCCAACTGCCTTGTGCCGGCCAATCTTGAAGCAAGTTCATCACGTCCGACCGCTGCAAACTTTGCATCTTATTGGTGTGGCGCGCCCGATTGGTGCCCAGACAACGGTCGCCGTCGGCCTGTCGGGGTCAAATTGCCGCCTCAGGACCATGCTCCAACCCAGTGCGCTGGTAGACCCCACAGAGATTTGCGAGAGATCATGAGCCAAAAGACCTGTGACAACGCGTCCCTGATCAAATGGTCAAAAGAAGGGGATCGAATGGCCAAATTCGTGTTTTGGACTCGTGCCAATGACAATCCAAACTACAAAAAGGACCCCAGTGTCGCATCAATCTCGCACGAACAGGCTTTGGCTTGGCTTGTTCAAGCTGCACTTCCAGCAGAAATTCTCGACCCTTTAAGAGCCTCTTGCTCAAACACAGGATCGGGCGTGCGTGACGCGGCCTGCCATAACTTTGGGAATCCAGAGGCTCAAATTGAACTCGCGGCCGTCATTGCTCGTTCGACACCCAGAACCAAAGGATGGGAAGCGTTAAGCCGTGAGTTGGTTTACTTTGCCTCCGCCAATGGCCAACCCGATGCAGCAGATCAAGTCGGGCAACTACATGTTGAGAAGCAGCCATAACTCGTCAAATCCATCCTTGCTTCGCACGGCGTGGCACCCTAGGGATAAAGAAAAAAGTAAGCTGTCACTGACTGCTCAGGAGGAAAATATGCGCTATAAATCAGCAACTCTGATCGTCTTGGCTTGTCTGCTTGCCGGTCAAGCCCACGCGAAGCCGCAAGGCCTCGAGGCGAGCATTACGCGCACGACTTATGGCATTCCTCACATCACCGCGAAGAACTGGAAAGGCATCGGCTATGGTGTCGCCTATGCCTATGCGCAGGACAATTTGTGCATGTTGGCCGAAGATTTCGCCACTGTGGCCGGTGAGCGCTCGTTGCATTTTGGGGCGAAAGAAAAAACGAGCCTCGGCTTTGATCCGTTGGACAATCTGGCGTCGGACACGTTCTTTCGCTCCAACCTCGATTTGACTGCCCTGCGCCGTGATAACTTGAAGACCAGCAAGATCTCGCGCGACCTGTCGGACGGCTATGTCGCGGGCTATAACCGCCTCTTGCGGGATTTAGGACCTGATCGGGTGCCAGAGGCTTGTCGCGGTAAGGCTTGGGTGCGCCCTATCACCACCGATGACATGCTGCGCCTAACCGAAAAGAATGCGCTGCGCTCGGGCGCTTTGGTACTGGCGCAAGCCATCGCCTATGCGGCCCCACCCCAAGAAGTGAAGGCGGATAAAGTCGCCGCCCTTGCCCTGCCTGACATGGAAGCCGCAGGCCTCGGCAGTAATGGCTGGGCCTTTGGGGCCGAAACGACCGCCAATGGGCGCGGTCTGATTGTTGGCAATCCGCATTTCCCGTGGGCAGGTCCATCGCGTTTTTATCAGCTTCACATCACCATACCGGGCGTGGTGGATGTGATGGGGGCGACATTGGCAGGCTCTCCCCTGCCCACCATTGGCTTTAACAAAGACATTGCTTGGACCCACACCGTCAGTGCGGCCCGGCACACCACTGTGTTTGAACTGACCCTCGATCCTGCAGACCCCACCCGCTATCTTGTCGACGGCCAGAGCGAAGCGATGCAAGTCCGCACGATTCAAGTGCCGACGCCTGAAGGCTCTGTGCAGCGCACAATTTATGTCAGCCGCTTTGGCCCGCTTATGGTAATGCCAGCAGCAGGGCTTTCTTGGACGAAAGAGCGCGCTTATGCGTTGCGCGATGCCAATAGCGGCAATAATCGCCTGATTGACGCTTGGGTCGGGATCAATGTGGCCAAGAATGTCGGCGATATTCGAAACGCCGTGACCAAAACCCTTGGCATTCCTTGGGTGAACACCATTGCCGCAGACCGCTATGGCAATGCGCTTCTGGCCGATGTGACTGCGGTTCCCAATGTCTCTGCCCAAAAGATCAAGGATTGCGCGACGCCGCGTTCGGCCCCCTTGGCGCAGCGGCTAATCGTGCTGGATGGCAGCAAATCGGCGTGTGATTGGGATGTTGCACCGGGCACCCCTGCCCCGGGCCTCATGCCCGCCAGCGATCAGGCAATCGTCGAGCGGCGCGACTATGTTGCCAATAGCAATGATAGCTATTGGCTGACGAACCCAAAGAGCCCCTATCGTGTCTTGTCGCCTATTTTGGGCACCGCAGAAGTCGCGCGCAGTCTGCGCACCCGCTCTGGGCTGATTGAGATTGATCGCAGGCTAACCGGCGCGGACGGCTTTACCAGCACAAAGGTCGATCATGAGACCGCGCGCGCCATGCAGTTTGCGAATAAGACATTGGCCGCGGAACTTACCCTTGATGCCGTTCTGGGACTTTGTGCCGACCAAGCTGATTTGGCCGCCGCCTGTCAGACGCTGAAAAGCTGGGACAGGCTTTATAACAATGACAGCAAAGGAGCTTATCTTTTCTGGGCGTTCTGGGAATTGGCCGACAGGCTTCCGGGCAAATGGGCGACGCCCTTTGATCTGAAGGACCCGGTCAACACCCCACGCGATCTGGTCACATCTGGACCTGTAGCAGAACAGCTTCGCGGTGCCTTGCGGGCTGCAGTAGAGCGCTTGACCAAGGAGGGTTATGCCTTGGATGTGGCGTGGGGAGCCGTGCAATTTGTGACCCGTAATGGCGAGACCATCCCCATTCATGGCGCACATGGCAATCTGGGTGTGCTCAACGTGCAAGTGTCAGAGAAAGTCGGCCAAACCCTCGTGCCACGCTCTGGCACCAGCTATGTGCAGATTGTCGGTTTTGATGACACAGGCCCCGTGGCGGATGCGATTTTGAGCTATGCCCAGTCGACAGACCCCGCATCGCCTTATTATGCCGACCAAACCAAGGCCTATGCCGAAAAGCGCTGGAATCGCCTGCCCTTTACACCCGCCCAGATCGAATCGGCCAAAGTGGGCGAGACGCTGAAGCTGAAGGAATAAGGCATTCTTTCCCAGACTGGGCGGAACAGCACAGTCTTAGGCAAATCCGCCACTGGCATCTTGTTGTTGGCAGCGCACCAAGCGACTGGTCAGCACGGCCGCTTGGCGATGTTTGACGGCCTCGCGGTAATCCACGTCGGTTACCATGGCCAGAAAAGCGCCGGCACTGGGATAATTTGCTATGAAGATCGTGTCCCAAGCCTCTGATTGTGGGCCGGTTAGCATGGCTTGCATGGTCCCACGCCAGACGATCTTACCGCCAAGTCGGCTGAAGATTGGATCGCTCGTGCGGCCGTATTCCTGATAAGCTTCTTCGCCCGTGCGGCCGAGATTAGCGTCTGGATGATCGGCGGGATAAACGGCAAGAGGTCTAAACCGAACTTGATTGAGCATCCAGATCGGCTCATCGCGCGGCAGCGACTTGAACAGATCAAAGGCTGCCCGTGTTGGATCGACAAAGGCCTCTTCAATCATAATGTTTTCGCCTTTAGCTTAGCCCGCAGCGGCAGGGGCTGCTTGATCGCGACGCTCGGAATAGATCAGAAGCGGCTTGGCACGGCCTTCAATGACTTCGCCATTGACCACGACTTCTTCTACGCCCTCATAAGATGGCAGGTCGAACATGGTCTCCAAAAGCACACCTTCGAGGATCGACCGCAAACCACGTGCACCAGTCTTGCGCGCGATGGCCTTGGTGGCCACACACCGCAACGCTTCTTCGGTGAAGGTCAGCTTGGTGTTTTCCATCTCAAACAAGCGTTGATACTGTTTGATCAAAGCGTTCTTGGGCTCGGTCAGGATTTGGATCAAAGCGGCTTCGTCCAAATCTTCCAAAGTCGCGAACACGGGCATCCGGCCGACAAATTCAGGGATCAGGCCGAACTTCAACAAATCCTCGGGCTCACATTCGCGTAGCACGTCGCCGGTGCGGCGGTCGTCTGGGCTGCGCACATTGGCACCAAAGCCGATGCCAGCACCCGTGCCACGGCGCGAAATGATGGTATCAAGGCCCGGGAAGGCCCCGCCAGCGATGAAGAGGATATTGGTGGTGTCGACTTGCAGAAATTCCTGCTGCGGATGCTTACGGCCACCTTGTGGCGGCACCGAAGCAACCGTGCCTTCCATCAATTTCAGCAAAGCCTGCTGCACACCCTCACCCGACACGTCGCGCGTGATGGATGGGTTGTCAGACTTGCGGCTGATCTTGTCGATTTCGTCGATATAGACGATGCCGCGCTGGGCGCGCTCAACATTATAGTCCGACGCCTGCAACAGCTTCAGAATGATGTTCTCAACATCTTCCCCGACATAGCCAGCTTCGGTCAAAGTCGTAGCGTCCGCCATGGTGAACGGCACGTCGATGATGCGGGCCAGGGTTTGGGCCAAAAGGGTCTTCCCGCAGCCGGTTGGACCAATCAGCAAGATGTTCGACTTCGCCAGCTCCACATCGCCATTCTTTTGGGAGTGGGCTAGGCGCTTATAATGGTTGTGGACTGCTACGGCTAAGACGCGCTTGGCATAGTTTTGGCCGATTGCGTAATCGTCGAGAACGTCCTTGATCTCCTGCGGCGTGGGGACGCCGTCCTTGGATTTCACGAGTTGGTTCTTATTCTCTTCGCGGATGATATCCATGCAAAGTTCGACGCACTCATCGCAAATAAAGACCGTTGGCCCTGCGATCAGTTTGCGGACTTCATGCTGGCTCTTGCCGCAGAAGCTGCAATAGAGCGTATTTTTTGAATCACCGCTGGCTGCTTTGGTCATATCTACTCCAGTCCGTCACGGTGCTGC
>Ga0247831_1003894_pt1 | contig 20849 bp, 18 predicted proteins | sample LaCruzMarch2015__9_FD_192406 | JGI IMG/M metagenome (GOLD analysis project Ga0247831, IMG submission 192406) | Freshwater microbial communities from meromictic Lake La Cruz, Castile-La Mancha, Spain - LaCruzMarch2015_1m | ecosystem: Environmental > Aquatic > Freshwater > Lake | place: Spain...
GGCATCGTGCCGGAAACACCCCCCGACCATGTGGCCGAACTCGTACGACTTGTGCGTGAGGGGGCAGACCGGTGAGTGGTGCAACCGATCCACTTCGCGACCCGGCACGCGACCCCGAAAGCGACGTGATGCGACGCGGCACGCCCGCTCAACGGGCAGCGATCGCACTCGGCGTGACGGTCGCCGCAACGGCTGCGGTGATGCTGCTGTTCGGTGGCGCCGCTTACAATTGGGTGAAGGCGATCCACGTCGTCGCGATCATCTCGTGGATGGCGGCGATGCTCTATCTGCCGCGGCTGTTCGTTTATCACGCCGAAGCCGGTCCCAACTCGCCGATGTCGGCGACGTTCAAGGTGATGGAACACCGGCTGGTGACCATCATCATGAACCCGGCGATGATCGTCTCCTGGGTGCTCGGTCTGTGGCTCGCCTGGCAAGCGGGCTATCTCACCTCGCTATGGTTCCTCGGGAAACTGGCGATGGTTCTCGCTTTGTCAGGGGTGCACGGTCACTACTCCGCAGCCGCCCGCGCGTTCGCCGAAGACCGCAACACGCGCTCGACGCGGTATTGGCGGATGATGAACGAGGTGCCGGCCGTCCTGATGCTCGGTATCGTCGTGCTGGTGATCGTTAAGCCCTTCTAAGCCGACGGGTTCTTTTCGAACACTGCCCGAAGCGCGCTTCCCTGAGCGCTCGCGATCTGTTAGATATGCCTAGTGACCGGCGACTGAGAGGCTCGTCGGATCCTCAGGCCACCTGCCCCGCAGGCCCGCCCTGTTCAGCGCTACGGCGCAGTCCTTCCCCCTAATCCCTTCCCCTTAATCCCACGACGGCTCGGCCAAGCCTCTCTCCCTCCCCGAAGGCCGGAGCTGCGTCCCTGGAGGTCAGCCATGTCTGATACCAATCCTACAGATACTCCCCAAATCGATGTTGCCGCTCCTGTTGTCTCGCCGGAAGCGAAGACCGAGCCTAAGACGCCGCGCCTCGAGATGAAGCTCGAGGATATCAAGAAGAAAAAGCCGACCGAGATGCTCGCGTTCGCCGAAGAGCATGGGGTCGAGAACGCCTCGACGCTGCGCAAGCAGGAACTCATGTTCGCCGTGCTGAAGCAGCTGGCGGCGAAGGACGTCGATATCACCGGTATCGGCGTCGTCGAGGTGCTGCTGGATGGCTTCGGCTTCCTGCGCTCGCCTGACGCCAACTACCTGCCGGGTCCGGACGACATTTACATCTCGCCCTCGCAGATCCGGAAATTCGCGTTGCGCACCGGCGATACCGTAGAAGGTCAGATCCGCTCACCGAAGGATGGCGAGCGCTACTTCGCGCTCCTCAAAGTCAACCGGATCAACTTCGAAGACCCGGAAGCTACCCGTCACAAGGTCCACTTCGACAACCTGACGCCGCTCTACCCGACCAAATGGTTGAAGATGGAGATCGAAGATCCGACCATCAAAGACCTGACGCCGCGGATCGTCGACATCGTCGCCCCGATCGGCAAAGGCCAGCGCGCCCTGGTGGTGGCCCCGCCGCGCACCGGCAAGACGGTGATGCTGCAGAACATCGCGCACTCGATCACCGCCAACAATCCGGAGTGTTTCCTCATCGTGCTGCTCATCGACGAGCGGCCGGAAGAAGTCACCGACATGCAGCGGACAGTGCGTGGCGAAGTGATCTCCTCGACCTTCGACGAGCCGCCATCCAGGCACGTGCAGATTGCCGAGATGGTGATCGAGAAGGCCAAGCGGCTGGTCGAACACAAGCGCGACGTGATCATCCTGCTGGATTCCATCACCCGTCTCGGTCGGGCCTACAACACCGTGGTGCCGTCTTCCGGCAAAGTGCTGACCGGCGGCGTCGACTCGAACGCTCTGCAGCGGCCGAAGCGGTTCTTCGGTGCTGCCCGCAACATCGAGGAAGGTGGCTCGCTGACCATCATTGCGACGGCACTGATCGATACCGGCTCGCGCATGGACGAGGTGATTTTCGAAGAGTTCAAAGGCACCGGCAACTCCGAGCTCATCCTCGACCGTAAAGCCGCTGACAAGCGCGTGTTCCCGTCGATCGACATCGCCAAGTCGGGCACCCGTAAAGAGGACCTGCTGGTGCCGCGCGACCAGCTCAAGAAGATGTACGTGTTGCGCCGCATCCTCAACCCGATGGGAACGCAGGACGGCCTCGAATTCCTGATCGACAAGCTGCGGTCGACTAAGACCAATGGTGAATTCTATCAGCAGATGAACACGTGAGGCCTCAAGGTCTCGCCGTCCAGCGGCCTCGACCGCCCGCAACTGTTTCACGTGAAACAATCTCGAAGGTGTCATGCCAGCGAACATCGTGACGAATGATCTCGGCCAGCCGACCGGTTGGGCCGTAGCGAACTGGGCTCCTTGTGAGCGGCCGGAGCGGATAGCGATCGAAGGGCGGACCTGCCGCCTCGAACCGCTCGACGTTGCCCGCCATGCACAGCACTTGTTCGAGGCTAATGCCCAAGACGTCGAAGGACGCAACTGGACCTACATGGCCTATGGTCCGTTCAGCGCCTTCGCCGAATACGAAGCCTGGATGAAGGGCATCATCGCCCGCGATGACTCCGTATTCTATGCAATCATCGATCTCGACACCGGTAAGGCGGTTGGCGTTGCCGCGCTGATGCGCATCAATCCGGCCGACGGCGTGATCGAGATCGGCCATATCGCCTATTCGCCGCTGCTCCAACGCAAGGTCGCAGCCACCGAGGCAATGTACCTTTTGATGCGCTACGTGTTCGATGACCTCGGTTACCGGCGGTACGAATGGAAGTGCGACAGCCTCAACGAGGCCTCTAGGCACGCGGCGTACCGGTTCGGCTTTACCTATGAAGGCCTGTTCCGTCAGGCGACCATCTACAAGGGTCGTAATCGGGATACGGCTTGGTTCTCGATCATCGACCGCGAGTGGCCGGGGATCAAGACGGCGTTCGAAGAGTGGTTGAAGCCCGAGAACTTCGGCGACGGTGGGGTGCAGAAGGTCTATCTGCGCGACCTGATCATCCAGCATCGCGGCGTGGTGCGCTGAGCCGGGCTGTCGGATCAGACGCTCACCTCTGACGATCTGTCGAAAACAACAAGGCCGTCGATCCACAAGGATCGGCGGCCTTTCTGTCATACAATCTGGCTTTGTCGTGTGGCCTTGACGGGCTGCACTATTCCGCTGGGACCTGCTTTTCCGATCGCGTCTTTGATGCCGCGTCACCCGGTGCAAGCCCATCCTGCACACCGGCTCCTGGCTGGTAGTAGAACGGGAACAGCAGTTGCTGCCAGTAGGTCTTCGGGAAGTTCGGCACCTCGTCGAGGCCCATATCGGCTGCCTGGATCGGTCGAGGCGTGTCGGGTTGGAACGTGCCGAGCATGCGGTCCCATGTCGTCAAAAACAGCCCGAAGTTGCAATCGCCCTCCTTGCCCCAGTTAACGTGGTGCAGGTGGTGCAGTTGTCCGATAGCGAGCCAGTTGCGGAAAGGCCCCAACGCGTAGCTGACGTTCGAGTGCTGGACGATCAGTTGGATCGAGACCGCGAGGCCGAGCAGGATTGCCACGTGGGTCGGCATGCCGAGGATGATCAGCGGCGAGGTGCCGATCGCAAGGTCGATCATCTGGTGCACGGGATGGCGAACGAGACCGTTGAAACCATACAACCGCCCGAGGCCATGATGCACGGCATGAAGTCGCCAGAGGAAGTTCCAGCGATGACTGAGGTAGTGCAGCAGCGACAGCGCAAAGTCGGCAAGTACGATCGCCAACAGGAGTTGCGCTAGAAGTGGCCAACTGGTTGGCCAGACGCCGATCGTTGGGATGATCCACGTCAGTACCGGGATCAGCAACACTGCGTTGATGTTCGAGATCTCGTAGACGATCGCATGCAAGGTGTTGGTGGTCTCGTCGCCATGCGATTGGTTCCACCCTGGATACCAGGGCGATACCTTTTCAGCGAGGAACGCGGTGCCGATGGCGACCAGCAGGATGAGCGCAAGCCATCCGTAGGACCAGCCCTGGCTGACGACAAGGAAGCCGAGGCCGTTGAGGCCCAGAAGCATGAATGGCACGTAGCCATGGCGGACGAGGGTACGCAACGCGGATACCTTACTGTTAGACGCCTGCGGCGACTTCCTGGTATTAACCGATCAGGACCGACAGGCTGGCGTCGGCGGTCTTGCAGCCGGTTCCGAGCCGATCGACGCCACAAACTGTAGCGCGCCTATCGTGGAAGGTAAAATAGCTGCAACCGAGACCCGTTTCACGTAGGCCAGACAATCCAACGCACCGAATCCGCCATCACGGTAAACTCGACACATCAAGTGCGGGTACGATAGGTCTGCCGGATTGGTTGTCCGGCGCTACCTCCGTTGTCCGCGGATCGCGGTATCCAGAGCACCCGAATGTTTCGCGATCGACCTGCCACCGTATTCGCACTATCGAGCGCACCAGGTCGCGCTGCTGTCGCCGTGATCCGTGTCTCGGGACCGTCGGCCCGCCCTGCGCTCAGTCTGCTTGTCAGCGACGTGCCAGAGCCGCGCGTCGTCGCGTTGCGCCGGATCGTCGATCCCGTCACCGGTGATCCGCTCGATGAGGCGCTGGTGGTCTGGTTCAAGGCGCCACGGAGCGAGACCGGCGAGGACATCGTCGAACTTCAAGTTCATGGCGGGCGCGCGGTGGTGTCGGCGGTGCTGGACGTGCTTGGACGCATCGATGGGCTTAGACCGGCAGGGCCTGGTGAGTTCGCCCGTCGGGCGTTCGCCAACGGCAAACTCGATCTGACGCGGGCCGAGGGGCTCGCCGACCTGATCGATGCGGAGACCGAGGCGCAGCGCCGACAGGCTTTGCGGCAGGCGAGCGGCGCCCTGCATAAACTGTACGACGGATGGCGCGGCAGATTGATCGATGCTCAGGCGCTGGTCGAAGCTGCGATAGACTTCTCAGACGAGGCGGATGTGGCCACCGATGCATTCCGTAAAGGCGCTGCCATCGCCGATGGTCTGGCTCAGGAGATAGACGTGCATCTCGCTTCAGGATATCGCGGCGAGATCCTGCGCGATGGCTTTCGCGTGGTGATCGCGGGACCACCCAATGCCGGCAAGTCGAGCCTGATCAATGCGCTTGCCCGACGTGACGTCGCGATCGTGTCGCCCGAGGCCGGCACTACCCGCGACGTGATCGAAGCGCGGCTCGATCTTGGCGGTGTGCCCGTATTGATCGCCGACACCGCCGGGTTGCGAGAGGCGGTCGACGTCGGCGCGGTGGAAAGCGAAGGCATGAGGCGCACGCGGGATAGGGCGGGGCAGGCGAACCTCTTGGTGTGGTTGGTCGATGCCACGGCGCCCGTCTGGCAACCGCCGGCCGACTTGACTGTTCAGGGTATCTCGTTGCTGGTCGTGGTCAACAAAGTCGACCTCTTTCGCACTGAGGATCGGGGCGATCAGCGCACAACCCCCATTCCCGATGCGATCATTTCGGCCAAAACCGGCGAAGGCGTCGACGACCTCGTCCACCAGCTTGGCGAGCTTGCCAAGGCTGCGGTGCCTGACGGCGATAGCGTCATTCCGACATCGGCCCGCCAGCGCGAGCATCTCGGGGGCGCGCTGGCAGCGCTGCATCATTTCCGAGTGGGCGAAGTGGCCGAACCTGAGTTGCGCGCCGAGGACTTGCGGCTCGCCGCCAGCGAACTTGGCCGCATCACTGGCCGTGTCGATCCTGAAGACGTGCTGGACCGGGTTTTCGCCCGCTTCTGCATCGGGAAATGATCCGGGCCGATGTTTCACGTGAAACACGCCCCGACCGCTGGAACAGCCACGAGCAGCAACCAGTACCGGGGGTCCGGCCCGACTGCCCGGGTCGCGCCGCGGATTCCTTTGCACGCCGATATGGCGCCGGCCACCTGCTTACACTAGATCAGTCACCATGCGCACCACAGGATCAAGCAGCTTCGACGTGATCGTCGTCGGCGGTGGCCATGCCGGCACCGAGGCAGCGGCTGCGGCCGCCCGGCTGGGCGTGCGCACGGCTCTCGTAACGCACAAGCGATCGACGATCGGCGAAATGAGCTGCAATCCGGCGATCGGCGGTCTCGGTAAGGGGCATCTGGTTCGCGAGATCGACGCGCTCGACGGCTTGATGGGTCGGGTGGCGGATGCGGCAGGCATACAGTTCCGCCTGCTCAACCGTTCCAAGGGGCCAGCCGTGCAAGGCCCGCGCACCCAGGCAGATCGCAAGCTTTACCGCGAGGCGATGCAGGCGGCCATCGCTGCGACTGCCAATCTGGAAGTGATCGAGGCGGCGGTCGAGGATCTGATCGTTGCGGATGGCGCGGTCGCGGGCGTCGTGACGGCGGATGGCAGGCGGCTCGCCGCACGGGCGGTGGTGCTCACCGCCGGCACCTTCCTCAGGGGCATGATCCACATTGGCGAGCAGCGCATTCCGGCAGGGCGGGTCGGCGATGCCCCGGCGCTGCGATTGTCGGAGCGGCTGGAAGTGCTCGGGTTGACGCTCGGCCGCCTGAAGACGGGCACACCTGCTCGTCTCGCCGCCAGCTCGATCGACTTTGCGCAGCTGGTACCGCAGGCTGGCGACGATCCGCCGGTGCCGTTCTCGTTTCTCACGGGGCGGATCACGACGCCGCAGATCGTGTGCCACGTCACCACCACGACGCCGGCGACACACGCTATCATTCGGGAAAACCTCGCCCGCTCGGCGATGTACGGCGGGCATATCTCCGGCGTCGGACCGCGCTATTGCCCGTCCATCGAGGACAAGGTCGTGCGCTTTGCCGATCGCGAGGCGCACCAGATCTTCCTCGAGCCCGAAGGGCTCGATGACGACACGATCTATCCGAACGGCATTTCGACGTCGCTGCCGGCAGACGTGCAGGAAGCCTTCATTCGCACCATGCCGGGACTTGAGCGCGCCGTGATCAAGCGGCCGGGATATGCGATCGAATACGATTATGTGGATCCGCGCGAACTCGACCCCACGCTGCAGTTGAAGCGGCTCGGCGGCCTGTTCCTCGCCGGCCAGATCAACGGCACCACGGGTTACGAAGAAGCGGCTGCGCAGGGTCTCGTCGCGGGCCTCAATGCGGCGCGGCTCGCGGGCGGCCGCGCGGCCGATATCGTGATCTCGCGGGCAGACGCCTACATCGGCGTGATGATCGACGATCTCGTCACGCGCGGTGTCAGCGAGCCCTATCGAATGTTCACGTCGCGGGCCGAATACCGGCTGCGGCTACGGGCCGACAATGCCGACCAGCGGTTGACGCCTTTGGGGATCGATCTCGGCTGTGTCAGCGCGGAGCGCCGGCGGAGCTTCAAGGCGCGCATGGACCTGCTGGAGGGCGCGCGCAAGACACTGACGTCGCTTGCGCTCTCGCCAAACGAGGCGGCGCGGCATGGCATAACGATCAATCACGATGGCCGACGTCGTGACGCGTTCGAGTTGATGGCGCTGCCCGACGTCACCTGGCAGCGGCTTGCCGCCATCTGGCCCGAGTTGGGTGATGTGCTTCCGACGATCGCCAACCAGATCGAGGTCGATGCGCGCTATGCCGCCTACGTGCGCCGGCAGGACGAGGACGTTGGGGCGTTGCGCCGCGACGAGGCGACGGCGATCCCGCCGACGTTCGACTATGGCTCTATCAGTGGCCTTTCGGCAGAACTTCGTCAGAAGCTCGAGCGTCACCGGCCTCTGTCGATTGGTCAGGCGAACCGCATCGATGGAATGACTCCAGCGGCCCTGCTGCTGATCCTCGCGCATTTGCGCAAGCGTACATCGGGGTCGACGGCCCCGCCGATGCGTCCCGCGCGGCAGATGCCGCAATGACTGGCCAGGCGCCGGATCACGACGGGACAGCTGTCCACATCGGCGGGCCGGCCGACTTTGTGCGGCGGTTCAATGTTTCACGTGAAACACTCGAGCGGCTGGCAACTTACGAGCGGCTGCTGAAGCAATGGCAGAAGGCGGTGAACCTCGTGGCGCCGTCGACGCTGGACGACGTCTGGCACCGCCATTTCGCAGACAGCGCCCAGCTCGCGGCTCACCTCCCACCAAGCGCTCGCCGTCTCGCCGATCTTGGCAGTGGTGCTGGCTTTCCAGGGTTGGTACTGGCGATCCTGGCTGCCGATCCAGCGTGGCCCGGCGGCCCGCTGGTGGTCACGTCGGTCGAAAGCGACCAGCGCAAGGCTGCGTTTCAGCGCGAAGTCGCCCGAACGGTGGACATCCCTGTGGAGATCCTGTCGACACGAATCGAGGCGAGTGCCACTGTCGCCCGTATTCGTAGTGTCGACGTCGTGACAGCACGGGCGCTCGCCCGGCTCTCCCGGCTGTTCGAACTGATGCTGCCAGTCGCCGGACCCGAGACATCCCTGTTGTTGCTCAAGGGGCGGGGCGGCGAAGACGAAGTCGCCGAGGCAGCCGCAAAGTACGCGTTCGAGTGCGTCATGCATGCGAGCCTGACCGAGCCTGAGGCCCGCGTGCTCGTCATTCGCCGTCTGGCCGCGCTCGATTGAGTCGCGCGCCGAGGGCCAGCCAGGACGGAAGGGTGAGCCGTGACCGGACCCATACCGCATTCGAGTAATTCCACAGGCACGCTGCGCGTGCTGTCCGTCGCCAACCAGAAGGGTGGCGTCGGCAAGACGACAACGGCCATCAATCTCGGCACCGCACTCGCCGCCGTCGGCGAGAAGGTGATGATCATCGACATCGACAGCCAGGGTAACGCCTCGACCGGCCTCGGTATCAGTCCCGACCAGCGCAACGTCACCACGTTCGATGTTCTGGCGGGCGACAAGTCGTTGCTGGAGGCGGCCCATCGCACGGCGGTGCCCGGGCTCTACATCGTGCCGGCCAACGCCGATCTGGTCGGTTTCGAAAGCCAGCACATGGGCGACCGCAATCGCGCGTTCCGTCTGCGGGACGCGGTGACGGCGCTGATAGGCTACCAGAAAAACCAACTCGCCCAGCGTGGCGAGCCACCGTTCACCTACATCCTGATCGATTGCCCGCCGTCGCTGAACCTGCTGACGCTCAACGCCATGGTGGCGGCCAATGCCGTGCTGGTGCCGGTGCAGTGCGAGTTCTTCGCGCTCGAGGGCATTTCGCAGCTGAAGGACAGCATCGCCCAGATCCGGTCGACGCTCAATCCGGGGCTCGAGATCCAGGGCGTGGTGCTGACCATGCACGATGCGCGCACCGGCCTCTCGCGCGAAGTCGCGAGCGAGGTGCGCGCGTTCTTCGGTGCGAAGGTCTACGAGACGGTGATCCCGCGGAACGTGCGTGTCGCCGAGGCACCGTCGTTCGGCAAGCCGATCCTGCTTTACGATTATGAATGCCCGGGCAGCCAAGCCTACATCCGCCTCGCCACCGAGATTATCGAGCGTGAGAAGGCCTACAAGGCGGCCTGACGCGTCCAGCCGGTGTGAACAAGTTTATGAGTTGATGATGCAAGACTGCGGCGTGCCACGCCGCGTGGCTGCCGAGGGAGACCTTACGGACATGTCGCAACCGCTGCAGAAGAGCAGGCTGGGCCGCGGGCTCGCTTCGTTGATCGGGGAACCCGCTCCGGTACAGCCGCGACTGCCGCCCGAAGGCGAACAGCGTCTGGTCGGCATCGACCAGCTCAAGGGCGGGCCGAGCAACCCGCGCAAGTCGTTCCGCGACGAGGATCTCGCCGAGCTGACCGAATCGATCCGCCAGAAGGGGCTGGTGCAGCCGATCGTGGTACGGCCGGACCCAGGCGGGGTCGGCTACGAGATCGTCGCGGGCGAGCGGCGCTGGCGCGCGTCGCAACGGGCTGGCCTGCATCAGGTGCCAGTGATCGTGCGGATCCTCTCCGATCAGGAGGTGCTCGAACTCGCGATCATCGAGAACGTGCAGCGGGCCGACCTCAATGCCATCGAGGAGGCGACCGGCTATCGCGATCTGATCGAGCGGTTCGGCTATACGCAGGATCGTCTCGCCGAGGTCATCGGTAAGAGTCGCAGCCATCTCGCCAATACGCTCCGCTTGCTCAAACTGCCCCAGTCGGTACTTTCTATGGTCGAGCAGGGCCGGCTGACGGCTGGTCACGCGCGTGCCCTCGTCGGCCGTGACGATGCCGAGGAACTCGCGCGCCGGATCGTCGACAACGATCTGAACGTACGTGACATCGAGCGGCTGGTGCAGGCGGCCGACCTCGCCGCTGAGGCCGGCGTCGGCACGACGCCGCGTCGCACACGTGACAAGGACGCCGACACGCGGGCGTTCGAGAAGGAATTGTCGGAAGCGCTCGGCCTCAAGGTCGAGATCAAGCGCGGGTCCGGCGAGAGCGGCCTGATGACCATCAAGTTCGGCAATTTCGACCAGCTCGACTACATCAAGTCGAGGATCGCCACCGCCAACTGACCCAGTGGACGCTGTGAGATTGGTTGGACCGGAGGCCGGGGCGGCGCGCAAGCGTCGCCCCGCTTGCTTTGGTGCCGGCCGTGGCGCAATTTTGTCGCCGATCTTCGGGCATATCGGCCCTTCGGAGTACGACCCATGACAGTCGAGCCGCGTACGCGCGTGCTGCACGAGCTTGCCAAGACGATCAGGGCCCGGCGCGCTGAGGGCGCGGGGAAGTCCTACACGCGTCAGTTGCTCGATGCGGGGCCTGAGCGCTGTGCGAAGAAGCTCGGCGAGGAGGCGGTGGAAACAGTAATCGCCGCCGTTGCTCAGGACGATGCCGCGCTGAGGTCCGAGGCAGCCGATCTCCTTTATCATCTGCTCGTGGTGCTGGAGGCTCGCAACATTCCGCTCGATGACGTTCTCGGTGTGCTCGCCGACCGTATGGGCACGTCCGGGCTGGCCGAGAAGGCGGCGCGGGTTGGCGGTGTGCACGGTGAGGCTGCAGGCGAGGCCTCTGGGACATGAGCGACGAGTCCAGCAATGCGGCGCTCGTCGAGCGGCCACAGATTCAGTTCTCGCCTTATGTGGTGTTCGCGCGCACGGACTGGGCGCGTTTGCGTCTCGACACGCCGATGACGCTGGTCGCACGCGATCTCGAACAGCTCTCGGGCCTCATCGAAGAATTGTCGATGGAGGAGGTGGAGGAGATCTACCTGCCACTGTCGCGACTGCTCAATCTCTACGTTTCGGCAGCGCAGGAACTGCACGCCGTGACCTCGCGCTTTCTCGGGCAGCGCGCCCGCAAGGTGCCATTCATCATCGGTGTGGCCGGCTCCGTCGCGGTCGGCAAGAGCACAACGGCCCGCGTTCTGCGCGCGTTGCTCGGCCGCTGGGGCGATCACCCGCGCGTCGACCTCGTCACCACCGACGGCTTCCTGCATCCCAATGCCGAACTCGAGCGGCGCGGGATCATGCATCGGAAGGGTTTTCCGGAAAGCTTCGATACGGCCCGGCTGCTGAATTTTCTCGCCGACGTGAAATCGGGCGCGGCAGAGGCCGAAGCACCCGTCTATTCTCACTTCCATTACGACGTGCAGCCGCAGCGCACGACGGTGGTCCGTCAACCGGATATTCTCATCGTCGAGGGGTTGAACGTGCTGCAGCCGGCGCGCCTCCCGCGAAACGGGGAGGCCATCCCTTACGTTTCCGACTTCTTCGACTTCTCTATCTATATCGATGCCGAGCCTGCGATGATCGAAAGTTGGTACATCCAGCGCTTCATGAAATTACGCGCCACGGCGTTCCGTGATCCGGGCGCCTATTTCCATCGCTACGCGAGTTTGACGCCTGACGCTGCCGAGGCGCGTGCGCTCGAGATCTGGCGCACCATCAACCAGGCCAATCTCGAAGAGAACATCCTGCCGACCAAGCGGCGCGCGCGATTGATCCTCACCAAGGGCGCCGACCATCGGGTGGCGAGCGTCGCGCTGCGCAAGCTCTGACAGGGAGTAGCGAAAAAAGAAGCCGCCCGTCGCCGGGCGGCTTTCAGTTGACGTGCTGGAGGAGGGAAAAGCGCTAGTGCCTCGTCGATGTCGAGCGCGGGCTGGGGAGGCTCACGCCAAGCATCATCTCGGTCAAAAACATCTGCTGGCGGATGAAGGCGGCGACGGCCGGAATGTGGGCGACCTGAGTGCAGAGAGTCAGGTGCTGACGCATCGCCACCGCGGCAGCCTGGAAGCCGATTTCGACGAGGGTTGCCTCGCCGTGCGGTGCCGCGGGGCGTGCCGGCATCACCATAGGCGATGGCACGGCACAGTGAGGAGCAGCCGGTTTATCGGGCGCCGGCTGTTCAGATGCAGACGCGGACAATTCACAGACCGGCTGCTGGTGGGCAGACGGCGATGTACGCGAACCGAGGTTGGGGCCAGCCGATCGTGCCGAGTGCTGATCGACGCGGGCCGGCGAGGGTTGCTGCTCGGAGCGCGGAATGAGGCTCAGCGCTGGCTCCGGGGACGTCCGGCGCGGTTCACGTCCAAGCTGCAAAAGGGAAGCGCGCGCGGGTTCAGAACGGCCGGCTGGCGACCGCACCATCGGGATCGTGGCGACCTGCTTGTGTTCGCCAACTGGAGTTGGAGGCGACACCAGTCCGAGATCGCGGCGAGCATCGGCCAGCAGCATGTCGAGGTCGACATTCAGCTTGTCGCGCAAGCGGCGGATGACCGAGGGATTGGAATAGCCCAGCGATCGGATCGCTGTCGTCGGCTTGATGCCGGGTTCAGCGGCGATCAGGCGCGCGATATCCTGCAACCTGCGGGCATCGTCGATGCCGGTACCCTTCGGCCGGCCGCGTTTTCTGTTTTCCGCCATGGGTCGATCGCACCGCTGTCAATGATTCGGTAGAACCAATGTGCGGTGCGTCGTGGAAGAGTGCCAGAGAGATTAAATAGGCTTCGATACAAAATGTCTTGGTTGCAGTGAAAAGAGTTGCTGGAATACACGAGTATTCCCGTGATGTTCTCAATTCGATGTTTGAAAAGTTTCTACAACCCGGCGAGGGCACCTGCAATGAACCTGTTTCTCACGTCGGCTCAGGTGTTTGCAGGTGCACCTTCATTTCTCACAAAATGCCGGCTTGGCGTGCCAGTTCGGAAAGGTCCGCTTCCGGCCGCGCGCCCACATGCGAGATGATCTCGGCGGCTGCGAGGCTGCCGATCGCACCGGCGACGGCGAGCGGCTTACCGGTCGCATAGCCATAGAGGAAGCCGGCAGAATAGAGATCGCCTGCGCCGGTGGTATCGACGACTTTGGCGACCGGTTTCACCGGTACGACGATTTCATCGGCGCCGTGGATGATCAGCGAGCCTTTCTCGCTGCGGGTCAATACCGCGAGTCGCGTATCGGCTTTCGCCCGGCGCGCGGCCTCGTCGAATTGCGACGTCTGATACAGTGAGGTGATCTCGCTTTCGTTGGCGAACAGAATATCGACGCTGGTCTTGATCAGCTCAAGGAATGCATCGCGATGGCGATCGACGCAAAACCCGTCGGACAGCGTCAGGGCCACCTGACGGCCTGCACGGCGGGCGATGTCGGCCGCCTGGAAGAAGGCGGCCTTCGCTTCAGCGCGGTCGAAAAGGTAGCCCTCGAGGTAGACGATGCGGCTCGCGGCGATCAGCTCGGCGTCGATCTCGCCGTGCGAAAGCTCGGGGCTCACGCCGAGGAACGTATTCATGGTGCGCTCGCCGTCCGGCGTGACGAGGATCAACGAACGGGCGGTCGGGGCACCGCCTCCGGCCGGCTTCGTCTCGAAGCTGACGCCGGCAGCGCGGATGTCGTGCGCGAAAATGCGACCGAGCTGGTCGTCGGCGACCTTGCCGATGAAGGCTGATCTGCCGCCGAGCGAGGCGATGCCGACCATGGTGTTGGCCGCCGAACCGCCGGAAATCTCGATGCCCGGCCCCATGTCCTTGTAGAGCGCTTCCATGGTCGCCACGTCGACCAGCCGCATATGGCCCTTGGGCGCGCCGTGCTTGGCGAGGAATGCGTCGTCACATCGGCCGATCACGTCGACGATAGCGTTGCCGATGCCGACAACGTCGGTTTTGATTTCTTTCATTGTGTCCTCGGACGTTGCGATTTGATCTGCGGTGGTGGGCACGGTTGCGGCGCACTATAGGGCGCGCGGTTGTGCGGGCAAGGCGTGCGAGTGCTTCGTCCCGCGACGCCATGACCGCGATGAGATCGCCTCAGCGCTGCTGGCCGCTACGCCGCTGCAGTATCGATTTGGACTGCGTAGCGAGTTCCAGAAGCACGCGCTCGACGATCAGTTCCTCCGGCATCGCGCCGACGCGGGACGACTTCAAGGCGGTCATGATGCGCTGGTTGGCGGAGGCGAGGGCATGCTGGTCCCAAATGCGGCTCTGAGCCACGAGTGCGTTTTGCGTTTTGAAGTGCAGCGGCGGGCGGAACTGTCGCATGGCATCTTGCGCCGACCGGCCGGCGCCGATCAGTGCTGCCAGACGGCTCAACTGCAGGAAGTGGCGCTGCAGCGCCAGCAGCACGCTCTGCGGGGACTGGCCGGACGAAATCGCCCGATCATTCTCGATCAGGGCGACGCTGCCACGTCCTTCTGCAACCGCCATTGCCACTCGGTCTAGGGCTTGGTCGGCGGCATCGCCGACGATGGCGTCGATGTCCTCCACCGTTAGCGTGGTGCCCGGTCCCATATAGACGATGAGCTTTTCGATCTCCTGGCGGGACAACCCACGATCGGCGCCGAGCCGCGCGGCGAGGCTGGCGAGGACTTCGTCGCCGGCGCTGATACGGGCGTCGCGAAGCATCGTCTGGGCGAGTTGTTCGAGTGTTTCGCTGTCGTCGCCATAGCAGGCGACGGCGGCGGCGAAGTCGGCCTTCTCGAAGGCTTTGCGCACGGCGTCGGTGGCTTTCAGATTGCCGGCCTCGACGATGAGTGCCGCAGCCGGCGCGCCGTCTGCGATCAGCCCCGCGAGCATCGGTCCGTTGATGCGTCGGCCAGTCGTCGTGCGGATCACCTTGCCGCCGCCGAACATCGGCAGCGTCTCGAGTTCGACGGCCAGGCGGTCGCTGTCATGCTCGAGGTCGGAATCTTCTATGCGCAGGATCTCGCCATGTGGTGTCGTGCGTGCGGCGATGGTCTCTGCGGTCTGGCGCGCGAGTTCGCTGACGAGGCCCGGATCGCCGCCATGGAACAGGAACGCCGTCAGTTTGATGGGAACTGATTTCGCAAAGGCTCGCGCCTGGCTGGACTTCATGGCGACCATGCGCGTCCTGCTCCAGATGGGCGGCCGGTCATGCCGTCCCTGTGTCGCGCCAAACTCTTTAGCGAGTTCTCAGGCGCGGGCGGCGAGGAAGGCCGCAAGCCGTGACCGGATGTCGCCAGCGATCGTGCGGGCAACGCGGTTTTCCGCGTCCTCGCGGGCGCGCACGTTGGCATAAATCGAGGTGAAACGCTCGAAACTGGCCCGACCGTAGCTGGCGCCGGTCAAAACCACAGCCTTGTCAGCGGTCGAAATCAGCCGGAAATCGGCGTCAACAGTGTAGACCTGCCCACGTGACTGGCCGTCACGATCCACCAGCGTGGTCACCACCCGCTCTTTGAGCACGACCTCGACCTTATAGCGAGGCGGCGCCGGATCGCCGCCGCCGGTCGCCTGGAAGTTCAGCTCGTTGCGGATGCGTTGGCCTACCCGGCCAGGAATAGCCGCGAACTCGATCGCCGCGAGCTTCTGGTCGAGGCTTGGGCCACCGTCCGTCGGCGTGGCGTACATCGGGCGGAAGCCGCCTTCACCGGCACAGCCGACAATCAGCGGCACGGCCAGCGCCACGGCGCCAAGCCCTTTAGCCACCGATTGGAACGCGTCAGCCAACGACATTGACGATCCTCTGCGGGACGACGATCACCTTGCGTGGTGCCTTGCCATCGAGGGCGCGGACCACGGAGTCTAACTTCAGGGCTGCCACCTCCAGCTCCGCGTTCGTCGCGGTGCGGGAGACCGTCAGCTCGTCCCTGCGCTTGCCGTTCACCTGTACGGCAATGGTGATCGTATCGTCAACGATCAGGGCCTGATCCGCGACCGGCCAAGGCTGTTCGGCGACCAAGGTGTTGTAGCCGAGCCGCGCCCAGCACTCCTCGGCGATGTGCGGCATCATCGGCGCGAGCATTTGCACCAGTAATTCGATCGCCTCGCGCAAGGCCCAGGCTTTGTCGGTGGCGGACTTGTCCTCCTTGGCCGCCAAAGCGGCTTGAACAGCATTCGCGAATTCGTAGATCGCCGCCACTGCGACATTGAACCGTAGCTGTTCGATGCTCGCGCCGACGCGGTCGACGGTTTTGTGCGCTGCACGACGCAGCGTCGTCGCCGCTTCGCCGAAGTCCGCCGGCTTGGGCGTGTTTTTAGCCGCCATCCGCCCTTCGGCTTCGCCTACGATCCGCCAGATGCGTTGCAAAAACCGCCGCGCGCCCTCGACGCCGGATTCCGTCCACTGGACGTCGCGCTCGGGCGGGCTGTCGGACAACATGAACCAGCGGGCGACGTCGCATCCGTAGCTCTGGATGATATCGTCGGGGTCGACCAGGTTCTTCTTCGACTTCGACATCTTCTCGATAGAGCCGATGGTCGCCGCCTTGCCCGTGGCAATCTCGATCGCGGTGCGCTTGTCGCCCTCGCCCTCGAACCGGACTTCGGTCGGCAACAGCCATTGCGGCGGCTCGATCCCGGCGCGGCGGTAGGTCTCGTGTACCACCATGCCCTGCGTGAACAGCGCGCCGAACGGCTCCTTCATGCCTTGTGGCAGGTGTCCGGTCGCCGACATCGCACGGGTGAAGAAGCGCGAATAGAGCAGATGCAGGATCGCATGCTCGATGCCGCCGATGTACTGGTCGACGGGCAGCCAGTAGTTGGCGGCGTCGATGTCGGAGGGGGCGGCGGCGTCCGGCGCGGTGAAGCGCACGAAGTACCACGAGCTGTCGACGAACGTATCCATCGTGTCGGTTTCGCGTCGGGCCGGCTTGCCGCAGGTTGGGCACGCCACCTGGCTCCACGTCGCATGCCGGTCGAGCGGGTTGCCCGGCTTGTCGAACGTCACGTCGTCGGGGAGTTTGACCGGCAGGTCGGCCGAAGGCACCGGCACCACGCCGCATGTTTCGCAATGGACGACCGGGATCGGACAACCCCAATAGCGCTGACGTGAGATGCCCCAGTCGCGCAGCCGGAAGTTGACCTTGCGGTGCGCGACCGGCTTTTTCGCGAGCTTCTGCTTCTCCAGTTCGGCGGCAACTTTCTCGAAGGCCTCGGTGGTGGAGAGCCCGTCGAGGTGACGCGAATTCACCATCACGCCGTCGTCGGTATAGGCGGTCCCGCCCTCGATCGCGGCCCGAACTTCGGCGCGCTTCGCAGCATCTGTCGGCATAACGACCGGGATCACCGGCAGCCCGTACTTGCGCGCGAACTCGATATCGCGCTGATCGCCCGAGGGACATCCGAAGATGGCGCCGGTGCCGTAGTCCATCAGGACGAAATTAGCGACGTAGACCGGCAGTTCCCAAGTCGGATCGAGTGGGTGGATCGCCTTGATGCCGGTATCAAATCCCTTTTTCTCCGCCGTCTCCAAGTCGGCGACGGACGTGCCCATGCGCCGGCACTCGTCGCAGAAGGCTGCAAGCGCAGGATTAGTCTCCGCGGCCGCCTTCGCGAGCGGATGGTCCGGTGCAATGGCCATGAACGCAGCGCCGAACAGCGTGTCGGGCCGGGTGGTGTAGATCTCGAGTTCGGTAAAGCCCTTCGGCGCGCCTTTCGCCAGTTGCCACCGGACCATCAGGCCTTCCGAGCGGCCGATCCAGTTGGCCTGCATCAGGCGCACCTTCTCCGGCCACCTGTCGAGGTCGCCCAAGGCTTCGAGCAGGTCGTCGGCGTAGGCCGTGATCTTGAAGAACCACTGGGTCAATTCGCGCTGCTCGACGAGGGCGCCCGAGCGCCAGCCACGCCCGTCGATCACCTGCTCGTTGGCGAGCACGGTATGGTCGACCGGGTCCCAGTTGACCTTCGAGGACTTGCGGTAGGCGAGCCCCTTGGCCAGCATGTCGAGGAACAGCTGCTGCTGGTGCTTGTAATAGTCGACATTGCAGGTGGCGAACTCGCGCTCCCAGTCGATGGCGAGGCCCATCGATTTCAGTTGCGTCTTCATCGCGTCAATGTTGGCATAGGTCCAGGTGCCGGGGTGCGACTTGCGCTCCATCGCGGCATTTTCGGCCGGCATACCGAAGGCGTCCCAGCCCATCGGGTGGAGCACGTTGAAGCCCTTAGCGCGCTTTGTGCGCGCGAGCACGTCGCCCATCGTATAGTTGCGCACGTGGCCCATGTGGATGCGCCCGGAGGGATAGGGGAACATCTCGAGCACGTAGCTCTTGGGCTTGGTCGAATTATTGTCCGCACGGAAGATGTTGCGCTCGGCCCAAACCGCCTGCCAGTGCGCCTCGCGATCAGCAGCATTGTAGCGCTCGGTGGTGCGTTCTGCGGCAGTGGCCGGAGTGGCGGCGTGGTCGGTCGGCATCGGGAGGAAATCTCGTTGGCCAGCAAGGCGCGGCTGTGGGTGTCGCGCGTAAAGAGCGCGAAAGGTACAGTCGGTCAAGCTGGCGGGCTTGTTGAGAGCGCGCAGCGGTCGATGACGCCGTCGCGGAGGACATGTCTGCGAAATCCGGATTCGTGCGCATCCGTGGGCGAACCTGTCGCCTGTGTGGACATGTCGAGCGGGATATGTTCACGAACGCCGTTCGGTGGAACAGATAAATTCGAGGATAACCATGCCCCGAAAACTCGACGTCGCCCCCTACCCGAAGGCCACCGCATGAGCGCCACCACCGCCATCGCCGAGATTCGTGCCCGCATCGCCGACGCTGCCCGCGAGGCTGGTCGCGATCCAGCGGCGGTGCACCTCGTCGCAGTCTCCAAGACTTACGAGCCGGAGGCGATCTTGCCGGTGCTCGAGGCCGGTCAGCGCCTGTTTGGTGAAAACCGCGTGCAGGAGGCCAAGGGCAAGTGGCCAGCGCTGCGCGAGCAGTTTCCCGATCTCCACCTCGCGCTGATCGGCCCGCTGCAATCCAACAAGGCAGCCGAGGCCGTCGCATTGTTCGATGCCCTCCACACGATCGACCGCGAGAAGATCGCCCGCGCGGTCGCCGCCGAGATGGCGAAGCAGGGTAAGCGGCCCGAGCTGTTCGTTCAGGTCAACACGGGCGAGGAGCCGCAGAAGGCCGGCATCGCGCCGGGTGATACGGCGGCTTTCATCAAGCTCTGTCGCGATGATCTCGGCCTTTCGATCGCAGGCCTGATGTGCATCCCGCCCGTCGACGAGGAGCCGGCGGTGCATTTCGCACTGCTCGCCCAGCTCGCCCGCGAGAACGGCCTCATCGGCCTCTCCATGGGCATGAGCGCCGACTTCGAGACAGCCGTCCAGTTCGGCGCCACGCACGTGCGGGTCGGCAGCGCGATCTTCGGAGCGAGGGGGTAGGCAGCGCCCCTCAACCTCATCTTTCCGGCAGCGGAATGAACTCCGCCTCGTCGCCGGGCACGGTCTCGAAGCGGCCACGGCGCCATTCTTCCTTGGCCAGTTCGATCCGCTCCTTCGAGGATGACACGAAGTTCCACCAGATGTGGCGCGGGCCGTCCATCGGCTCGCCGCCGAGCAGCATCAACCGAGCGTTCGACAGCGCCAGGATCGAGATGCGGTCGCCGGGGCGAAACACCAGCAGGCGGCCAGCGCCGAAGCTGTCGCCTGCGATGTCGATCTCGCCCGACGCGATGTAGACTGCGCGCTCGTCCCAGTCGGCGTCGAGCGGCAGTACGGCGCCGGGTGCCAGCACCGCCTCGGCATAGAACGAAGGGTGCGGGAACGCGGTCGGCGCGGTCTCGCCGTAGAGCGAGCCCATGATCAGCCGCACGCGCTTGCCGTCACCCTCGATGCGCGGCAGGTCGCTGGCGGCATGATGAACGAACGCTGGCGCCGTTTCCTCGTGCGATTTCGGCAATGCCGCCCACGCCTGGATGCCGAACAGCCGCCGCGTTGTTGCGCGATCCTCGCTGGTTTCGCGCTCGGAATGCACGATGCCGCTGCCCGCGGTCATCAGGTTGACGGCGCCAGGTTCGATCGCCAGCGCGGTGCCGAGGCTGTCGCGATGGTAGATGCGGCCCTCGAACAGATAGGTGACGGTCGCGAGCCCGATATGGGGATGCGGGCGCACATCGATGCCGGGGCCGAGCAGGAATTCGGCCGGACCCATCTGGTCGAAGAAGATAAACGGGCCGATCATCTGCTTCGCCGCCGACGGCAAAGCGCGGCGTACCTCAAAGCCGCCGAGATCGCGGGCTCGTGGCACGATGACGTGCTCGATCGCGGCGCAGGAGCGCGCATCGCCCGGCACGGGATCGGGCGTCGGCTGGTGGCTCATGGCGGCCCTCCGTCGTGGCGGTGATCTCACTCGGTCCGGCAGTTGCGAACACTTTAGCCCGCCACGCGAGTGGATGCACGCCGGCGTCGGCATCGCGTCCATGTCCCGTTGACCCCACGCCACCGTTCGGCCGGTTGATCTGGATCAGTGTTGACACATTCAAAAATGCGCATATTTATCCATGACTGACTGCCAGCCATGGAGATTGTTATGCCAAGCCTCACCGACCGATCCTGGTCGCCCTACGTCGCGGGCGTCGTGATCGGACTCCTCCAGATCCCGACGTTCCTGTTGATGAATACCGCGCTCGGCGCGTCGTCGTCGTTCGTGACGGTGTCGGCGTACATCGCCGCCGTGTTCGATCCGGCGGTCGGCTCGATCAAGTATTTCAGCAGCCACATGACCGGCGCCAAGAACTGGTGGCAGGTCGCCATCGTCGTTGGCATCGCGCTCGGCGCATTCATCTCGATGAAGCTGTCCGGCGC
>Ga0247831_1003895_pt1 | contig 20842 bp, 16 predicted proteins | sample LaCruzMarch2015__9_FD_192406 | JGI IMG/M metagenome (GOLD analysis project Ga0247831, IMG submission 192406) | Freshwater microbial communities from meromictic Lake La Cruz, Castile-La Mancha, Spain - LaCruzMarch2015_1m | ecosystem: Environmental > Aquatic > Freshwater > Lake | place: Spain...
CGGGACAAAGCAGAGCGAAAGCAATACGACCGGGCCAAGCGACTGCTTGCCGCAAAGGAAAAGCGGAACGCGACCGCCTAGGCCGACGCGAGCCCAAAAACCGACTGGCTGTCGTGTGCGCTTACCGCAATTCTGCTAGTTGTTGACGGTCGTCCTGCGGTGAGATCGTTATTGAGAAGCCGTCATCTTTCTGCTTCGCCGTCCAATCCGCGATATGTTTTTGCTCATCGTAGCCGGCAGGGACTTTGAACGGAATCTCCCTGTAAAATCGGACGCGGTCCCCGGTCTCTGGATTTTCGAGCACACAAATCGGTTCTGGAACGCCCGGCGAGCCCGGAACACTTGATGAGGAGCAGCCGGTAACGAGCAGGGTCGCAACAAGCAGACAAGAGAATCTCGCGGCAGTCATTTCACCACTTCCGATAATAGACCATCATTTCAGCGCCGCGTTTGCTTAGTGAGCGGCTCAAGATGGATTCGCATTCTACCGCCACAACGCCACACAACAGCAGGACTCCAAAATGTGCCCATTGTTTCATGGGAAGCCAGCCCAATTCGACTCCAGACCAAACAACAAGCGTTGCAAGAAGTGTCATGAGCATACCGGAAGAAAATGCCGCTACAGGATTGACTCGGGCCTCTCCAGCAAAGTATCGCCTTGGTAGCCTCCAAAGCAATGTTAATAGAAAACAGGAACACGCAAACACAATTAAATAGACAGCCGAATAAGCAGTCACTGATTGAATCGACAACAGCGTATTTGCGATGCCTGATTGGAAACAGCGAGCAAAATACAATCCAACAATGGTTCCCGGGAGAAACCAAACAATGCAACCAAGGTATGCCGCCCAGGACGAGTCATTCGGCGGCGCGAAGATTACATTGCTCGATGGTGAGTATGGATTGTCGTTTGTGACCTTAGTCATGACTACCTCCGCGAACGCTTAAACTTGCTTTTCATTACGGAATCTTACCACCTTCATGGCCGGAACTTCTTAAATTTCTTGCCGTTGAATTTGTATGCACCTCCGTTGTGCGTCCCAAGCCACAAATCGCCTCGATTGTCTTTATAAACAGCGAACACCTCAATCGCGGTAGAACCATCCTTGATTGGGTAATGGACTTTCTGCTTTCCGTCGTATTGGAACGCGCCCGCCCGCAACGCTGCCGTCCACAGATTGCCATTTTTGTCTTCCATGATCGACATGCCGTCAACGATGTTTCCTTCCGACCGATCTTGTAACTTATCGAAGCCATTCACCGCCCGAAATCCATCGAAAGGAGCGTGGCCCGTGTAAGTGAACCAGAAGTTTCCCTTCTTGTCCTCGAGGATGGACCGAACCGGGGCTTCTAGAAACGTTTTATCGGTCAGCCATTTGAATGATTTGCCGTCGAACCGACACACACCGATGCAGGAGCTGCCGAACCAGAGGTTGCCCTTGCTGTCCTTCAGAATGCAGTACATGTCATAAGGGCTGTAAATCGCATTCGGGAATTTCGAGCGAGGCATCCTCACAAAATGCTCGTCGCCGAGCGTGGTCTTCGGGAATTCCAAGCGGTGAAGCGAATTACCATCATAGCGGAACACGACACCGGCATCCGGAGGCCCGACGAACCATAGATCATCTGGTTGCTTCTTCCAATCTGTCGGATTAGAACTCGTCGAAACGCTTAGCGTCGTGAAGGACTTCCCATCGAATTTGCTGATGCCCTCATATGTCGTGAAGTAAATGTTTCCGGTCTTGTCTTCTTGGACCCCTCGAATCCGATCACTACATAACCCGTCCCGTGTCGTAAAGTTGACGATGACTCTCCCGTTATAACGGTACACGCCTCGGTCATTGCTCCCGAACCAATAGTCACTGTTCTTAGCCTGAAAAACGTACATCGCACTCGTGCCCAGTTCGGAAACGATCTCGCCTTTGGCAACAGGTACGTTTGAATCGTCGCCGCTGCCATCCTGCGGCTGTATGCAGGATGAGCTCTGGGCTAGTCCTGAAGCAACGGCAGTGGTGACGGCCAGCAAAACGGTCAGTAAACATCTAGTGCGGACGAGTGAAAAGTCAGTCATAGAACCTGTCCTAAGTCACTTTCCGATTGAGGTTGATTGCGCTCGACGCAGAACGCCTGGGATCCGCTAGCCCGAGCAGTATGCACGGACTTGTTAAAACGGAGGATCGAATGCTTGGTGTGCATCGCTTGGTTCGTTTTTCTGTGCTCTGCGTAAGAGGGTAAGCGAGGGACAATTTTGCAGGTCCCTCACTTACCGGCTCGTTGCTTGAATGGACTGTGACAAGGGGTGTTCGAAAGTGGCATGGGCGTCTCGCCCTCATGTTTATCCACATCTTTTGATCCTGTCGCCCTCGCCCCGGTCTCGGTGCGAGGGGGAGACCTTCGCCCTAGCATGAAGGTAACGATCCCCTGGGGTAAACCCAGGGGGATTCAATGGTCTGCCGATCGCCTTAAAGTCGGTCAAACACACTTTTCTACTTGGATGGCCTAGTCACTTTGATGCGTTGCGTGCCCGAGGCCCAATCGTCGGCACCGTAAACAACCGCTCGTACGACGCACCGTCCGCGGCAGTCGATTGGGATCGGAATATCCACCGCGAAATCCCCAGGCGCAACGGTTTGTTCCGATTGCAATAAAACCAAATTGCTGGCCTGGGCATAGTTCTGTTGCATTTGTTGACGCTGTTCCGGAGCTCCATCGAAGGCAGGAACCGTTTTGATCCCGTCAGGCAATCGATCTCGCGATAGGACCAATTCAACATGCATTTGGCCCGAAATGGGAGAAATCCCCTTGAGCTTGATCGTGGCGCCTGACTGGTGCTGCTCTTCACACTGAATCGATATTTCAGCAGGTTGCCGAATGCGAAGCAAAGGGTCGCCGAGCAGATTCATCAAGCGAACGTGCTCCTTGCGCTCTTCCGACAAATCATGTCCGGCCGGACTAAGCGCGGTTGCCATATTTGCAATCAACAACTGTTGATTGTCTCGAAGTCGATTTTTCGTACTTGCTTGGTCGCTGCCGCGGTTGCCCGCCTGTTTTTGGTTCCAGATACTCCGTTTTGCGTTGAGGACGATCTCACCTAGAGTCTCGGTTCGATCTTGAAAACAGCCGTCCATCAACTCGGTCGAAAACTGGCTAAGTCCGTATGGCATGGTAACCCGAGAACCCGCGATGACGGCGATAGGGCCATCGTTTTTGGCCAGCAGCATTTCAGCAAAGCAATCAATCCTTGCATCGAATGCTCCCGTGAAGCAGGCGAGCATGACGGCAATCGGCGGACCGTCCTGAACCTGAAATTGCGGAATGTGTTCAGCGGAACAAATAGGTACATACTCATTGCCGACCGCAAAGTGATCCAATTGGTGCACATTTCCATGTCCCATGTAGACCCAAAATAGTCCGCCTTCGTTGATCTTGCCGATGAAGGATTGAGTCAGTCGATGCGGGTCGGGACAAAACGGGCTTGTCAAACTTGCATGGGTCATCTGCAACTGAAACCGATCCGGAATGCCTTCCGAGAGCAATCGCCTGGTAACGGTCTCGATGGCGGTGTCTGCGATGACGCCAAATCCCCCAACCCCGGCAGTGGCATGAATGCGATCTCGCCAAGGGCCAAACGACTGCGATTGCTCGTAGTCGATACTCCGTCTGAGCATTCGCGATAAGTCTGCAGCGGATTTTGCGGGGAGTCTTCCCACGGCAATGTCCGGGCATTCGTCGTCGTTGACGTCCCCGTAAAAAAGATCGGTTGCCAAGGATGGCGTGGTGAAAGGACCCAGTTTCACTCGCGTTGGAATTTCAAAGGTAGGTACAAGAATCGCTTGTCCCACCTTCGTAGAATTGGGCTCGTTTGCAACGGCAACGTCACCGCACAACAAGATGGCCACGACGGGATTCTTGGCTTGGCTTACTTGGCGAAGGATGGCTTGTCGCAATTCATGCGGAGAATCGCATGCATCCAGTTCGATCAAATGGTATCTGGCTTGTCGATATTGCATCCATTCCGCCAATGCGTCGCCCCATCCCCGAGGGCGAACGACAATGACCGAGGACATGTTGCCAGCAAGCGGTTTCTCAGCCAAGGCATTGCCGATGCACGCACCAAAACAAATCAAGGCAATCGAAAGGCACAAAACAAATCGTTTGTTCATGAACTGGACCTCACAGTTGTTGCTCATTCGGCTAATTCGCTTCGAGATTTTTTGCACTGTGTCACTATGCCCCATATTTGCCAAGTCGACCTGCATTGGCCATGGCCAAAGTCATCAAATACTGAGCTTCAAAGTGCCCGAGACCGCCCGTGATGCATGTCGATTCGTTGAATGCGGTATGCGGGTCGGGGCGGCAACAATCGGATACGAGCAGCGTCGGAACTGGATGCCACGAGTGGCTTTGCAGGAAACTAGGAGTGCTGTGGTCGCCGGTCACGATCATGACCGTTGGATTTAATTTCGCGATGCGAGGTAGGACACTGTCGAGCTCTTCGATGCGTTTTACCTTTTCCGCGAAATTGCCATCTTCGCCAGTGCTGTCGGTATACTTGAAATGGATGAAAAAGAAATCGAATTTTGCCCAGAGATTCTCCAGTGTATCCATTTGTTCGGAAAGTGTTTGTGCATTGCCTACGATGTCCATGCCGACCAAACGCGCAAGCCCTTTGTACATTGGATAGACCGCAATCGCGGCTGCTTTTAGTCCGTAAACCTCTTGATAGGATGGCAAGGCCGGCTTGTTTGCAAACCCGCGCATCGTATGGAAGTTGGCCTTGGGATGCCCTGCCAGAATCTTCTTGGCTTGTACCAAAAATTCCTTAGCGACTTGAGCCGTTCGTTCGCTTTGTTTGTCGTTCGCTCGTGGGTCAAGCGGGGGGACGCCCGTTCGTTGTGGATCGGTGTCCGAAACATTTCCACCCAGTCCTTGGCCGCGAAAGACCACCACAAAGCGATGTTCCTTGACCGGTTCAACGAAGATTTCGATTCCAGGAATGGTCACTTGCCGGAGGGAGACAGCAATCGGTGCACTTTCTTCACTGCTGATTCGACCGGCACGCCTGTCCGAGATGTTTCCATTCGCATCCAGCGTGCAAAAATTGCAACGAATTGCGACGTCACCTTCTTTGAGCTCAAAACCGATTCCGGTTGCCTCCAAGGCACCGCGTCCGATTTGGTACTTCAGCGGATCGTAGCCGAACAAGCCCAAGTGTCCGGGACCGCTTCCAGGAGCAATTCCGGGCTTGACTGGAATGCTAGCTCCTTGAACGCCTCGGACGGCTAACACGTCCAGATTTGGGGTCTTTGCCGTTTCGAGTTCTGTTTTCCCGCCTGGCGACATGGGCAATCCACCTAACCCGTCGGCAACCAGCATGACAATTTTGCTGTCATTGCTAAGTTGTAGTTCGCGAGTCAAAGTATGCATGTCCATTTTCTTCTCCAAATCATCGTTGAGGGTTGTGTAAGGCGAGCGGTAGACAGAAAACTACCAATCGTAACCCGATACGTAAGTGAGGGACCTGCGAAATTGTCCCTCGCTTACGCTTTGGGTTGGGATACTGCAATCTGTCGCTCGCCTAAATACCGGCTCCGTCTATGTAGCAGATCTACGAAAAGGTACAAGGTCAAGCTGTTCACGCTCATCACGCAACGTTACGATTCCCGCATGACAATCTCCAACAAAATCCAGACGTTTCGCGTCATCGACTCCCATACTGGTGGAGAGCCTACGCGTACCATTGTCGACGGGGGGCCGGAACTCTCGGGTAGCACATGGGCGGAAAGGCTTGAATGCTTGCGAACCCAACACGACGGCTTTCGTCGAGCCATCGTGAACGAACCCCGAGGATCCGAAGTCATGGTCGGGGCTTACTTGGTGCCAGCATTCGAGCCGAAGAACCATTGCGGCATCATCTTCTTTAACAATGTTGGCTATCTTGGTATGTGCGGACATGGAACGATCGGGGTCGTAGCGACGCTAGCCTTTTTGGGGAAAATTGGCCCAGGTTTGCATCGCTTTGAGACCGTGGCTGGGGATGTCACAGCGATGCTTCACGACGACCAAACCGTGACGATCGAAAATGTCCCAAGCTATCGTTCGCATACTGGAATCGAATTGGACGTCGAGGGTGTTGGAATCATCCAAGCGGATATTGCATATAGCGGGAATTGGTTTTGCCTAGTTCAAGCGTTCGAGGCGGGGCAGTTGGATCGCCCGATCCCTCATTTGCTCGAACTAACTCATCGTATTTTGCAAGCGTGCCGCAAAGTTCATCCGCAAGTCGATCACGTTGAGTTGTTTGGGGAACCCAAAAACGCACTTGCAAATTCACGCAACTTTGTATTGTGTCCAGGCGGTATGTACGACCGTTCCCCTTGTGGGACTGGGGCGAGCGCCAAGCTTGCATGCTTAGCCGCAGATAGCAAACTTGCCGAGGGCGAAATTTGGGTTCAAGAGAGCATTATCGGAAGTTGTTTCCAATGCAGCTACCGATGGATCGATCGACAGAACGGCAAGATTACTCCGTCGATCACCGGCCGAGCCTTTGTCAACGGGGACTCGCAAATCATTGCGGATTCGGCCGATCCATTTGCATGGGGACTATAGTAGGATGGGACCATTTGTCCCGTCCAAACCAAGGATCGGGACATTGACCCAATTTACTTTTGGTCGTTTCCAATCCGCCGTTCGCCTTATGAACGGAGCCATTCTGCCGCTTGCAAAGCATAGTAGCTCAAGACGCTGGTAGCGCCTGAGCGTCGAAAGGCTAGCAAGCTTTCTAGGACGCATTCGCGTTCCTTGATCGCGCCAGCCTCGCTGGCGAATTTGAGCATCGCATACTCTCCGGATACTTGATACGCTGCGATTGGTACATGAAACGTATCGTGAATGCGACGAATGATATCCAAATACGGCATGCCGGGCTTAACCATGACGATGTCCGCACCTTCGCTTAGATCCAGAGCGACTTCGCGCATCGCTTCGTCGGAGTTGGCAGGATCCATCTGATACGTTTTCTTGTCGCCGCCAGCCAGATTGCTTGCGGACCCAACCGCCGCTCGAAAGGGTCCGTAAAAAGAGGAGGCATACTTGGCAGCATACGACATGAGGATGACGTCTTGATAGCCCACACTATCCAATGCTTTGCGAATTTCTCCGATGCGACCGTCCATCATGTCCGATGGAGCGAGGATCGTTGCACCCGCTCTGGCTTGATTGATGGACTGTTGACAAAGGATGACGTTGGTTGGATCGTTCACGACGTAGCCGTCGACGAGGATCCCGTCGTGGCCATGCGACGTGTAGGGATCAAGCGCCACGTCGCAAACGATCCCGATCGAAGAGCCCAAGGCATTTGAAATGGATCGCGTCGCTTTGCAAATCAAGTTGTCTGGGTCGGTTGCGTGCTTGCCATCGTCCGATTTTTTTTCTGGGGGAGTGACAGGAAACAAAGCGATCGCAGAAATTCCTAAGGAAGCGGCTCGCTCGGCTGCTTGAGTAGCCAGGTCGATGCTGAGCCGTTCCACGCCGGGCATGCTCGAGATGGATTCCCGACGATTGTTGCCTTCAATCACGAAAATCGGCCAAATGAGGTTGCTCGCCGTAAATCGCGTTTCGCAAAGCATATCCCGAACCCACGCAAAGCGGCGATTCCTCCGCATTCGAGTTTCAGGGAATCCGCCGAGCCAATTGTGGTCTGCCATCGCAAGTCGCCGGGTAGAAAAAGGGGAAAGGATGAGATAAACTAGAACACAAAGAGACTCTATCCTCACACGCATTGCAAGAGAAGGACCATTCATGTTTCGATCCTTTCCGGAATCAGCTCTCCTAGCGATTTTCCTACCAGCTGCTTTCTCGATCAGCGTTCTCGACGCGCAAGACAAAACAGCAAAAGATCAAGTGGTTCGCAACGAAAGCCCGACACCCCCAGGCGTTCCGGCTGGAGAAGGTTGGACGCCGCTATTCAATGGCAAGGACCTTTCGGGCTGGAAGCAACGAAACGGCTGGGCGTTGTACCGAATCGAAGGAGACACGATTGTCGGCACTACGGCCAAAGAGAGCCCGAATTCGTTCTTGTGCACCGCAGCGGATTATTCCGACTTTGAATTGCGATTTGAAGTGAAAGTCGACAATGAACTCAACTCAGGCGTGCAGTTTCGCTCGAAGAGCCTGCCTGAAAAAGACAAAGGCCGCGTCCATGGTCCGCAGGTCGAGATTGAGGCCAGTCCGGGAGAAGCGGGTTACATTTACGGAGAATCAACGGGTCGCAATTGGATTTCGCCCACGCAGCCCGTCCATTCCACTTTGAAGAACAACGAATGGAATCAGTACCACGTTCGAGCCGTTGGAACTCGTCTTCAAACTTGGATCAACGGAAAACTCATCGAAGACATCACGGATCCGCAGACACACATGTCCGGCTTTATTGGATTGCAAGTTCACGGCATCGGCAAAGAACAAGGTCCATTCCAAGTCAAATGGCGGACCATTGAAATTCGCGATCTTTCGAAGAAATAAACAACCCAACGCCTCATACTGCATGCATCGGAAATTAGAACCATGACGAGAATTCCCCGTTGGCTATTCGTAATTCTTGTTGGTTACTTGGCCTTCGCGAACGTGGTGGGTTGTGCTCCGGCGACGACTCCGCCGAGCAAGTTCGAGCCAAACTATTTGTATGCACATGCTCTTGGGAAGCTTGAGGATATGGTGCTGGATCAGCCACTAGACGACACGCAGGATCTGCTGACGGAATGGTTTGGAACGCTCGACAAACCCGTCTTGCCACCACTCTTTGCGGAAGACGAATACAAGGACTTGCTCACTTTGAGCAATCTTGAAAAAGCGGCAGGTCCACCCGCGAAAACGGCCGAGCTTGGCGAGAATGGTTTGTATCGTCAGCTTTGCGCGTCTTGCCATGGAGAGTCAGGCCAAGGGAGAGGGCCGGTTGCGGCATCTCAAAATCCTTATCCGCGAGAGTTTCGACACGGCATATTCAAGTACAAAAACACACCTCGCAAATACAAACCGACCAAGGAGGATATTGCCAAGACGCTTCGCCGCGGACTCTCGGGAAGTCAGATGCCTCTGTTTAACAAGTTGACTTCGGAACAAATGGATGCACTTGTGGATTACGTTGTCTTTTTGTCGATTCGAGGAGAGTTTGAGCGTAAGCTCCTCTACAACGCGGCCTACGAAATGGATTTGGAAAAAGATCGTGTCTATAGCGTTAGCTACAAGGGCAGCCAAGATTCAGAATCGAAGAAGAAGTACGAATCGCAAGTAGAATCTGCAGAAGAAATCCTGACTGGGATTGTAGATGTATGGGTTGAATCCGCGGATAGCGTCGAGAAATTCGAAATGCCGGATTTCCCAATCTACGGAACGGAAACCGACGAGAATCGTAACCAGCTTCTCGAATCGATCGAAAAGGGAAAGAAATTGTTTGTCAGCGAGGAAGCTGCCTGCGCAAAATGCCATGGGGCAAGTGGAAGCGGGGGCGGAACTCAACTGCCTGACTACGATGATTGGACCAAGGATTGGACAACCAAGATTGGCATCAAGCCAACGGATACGGATTTGCTTTTACCGCTGATGGCGCGGGGTGGGTTAAAACCTCAGCCCCTTGTACCACGCAACCTTGTCGAAGGGAAATTTCGAGGTGGTCGAGAACCACTGGAGTTGTATCGGCGCATACGATATGGAATCGTAGGTGCACCCATGCCCGCTGCAACGGTGGTCAAGTCCAGCGATGAGAAAGGCTTGCAAGAAGCCGATCTGTGGCATTTGGTCAACTATGTCCTATCGATCGCAGCGCCACCCGAGGTAGCGATCGAAACCAAGGCATTGGTGGCGTCACCGCTGCCCAAACGCCCTTGAGTTGTTGACAGCAAGTTTGTATCGCTAAGCACAACGGTACTCAATCCGCCTGACGGCGGCCGTGTTTGGCCGACCAAATTTTGCTTCTCATGACACAAGGTCATGAGGGGCAACATCAGCCTGCTTCGCGGCTTGCCCAGTCCGCGTGATCCTGGTCCGTTTTCTCCCCCTAGCCCCGCTTCGCCCAAAAGTGGCTAGGGGAGCAAGGTCAAAAGCTGCGGGTAAAAGTCGTCCGTCGCTTACTTCCGATCCTGGAAGATGCTTTGTGAGAACCAGTAAAGGCTGTTGCTCCAATGGGCTGGGTCGTGCCCGTTGCCGTCGACGTGCCACACATGCTCAATACCGTTCTTCACCAGAAATTTATGGACGTTTTGGCTTATGCGAATCAGACCGTCTTTGTTTCCACAGGAGATCCACAGAAGTTTCAGCTTGGATTGGGCAGCTTCGACATTCGGAACGAGATCCTCTGCCGGCTTGGTATTCGGTGCGGCCGAAAACGCGCCTACCCAAGCAAACGTATCTAAATGACCAAGGCCGAAATTGAACGACTGGCCTCCTCCCATCGAAAGTCCAGCGATCGCCCGCTTCTCGCGACTCTTATCTACCGAATACGTGGACTCAATGGTTGGTACGACATCGTTCAGCAAGTCTTGCTCAAAGGCAGCGAAGGCAGGTGCGCTCGCCATCGCGTTTCCTTCGGCTCGATCGTTCTTTTGAGCTCGGCCGTTTGGCATAACCACAATCATCGGAACCGCCTTGGAATCCGCGATCAGATTGTCCAGCATGACATTCGGGGTTGAGAATCTTTGCCACTCCGTTTCGTCGCCACCAATGCCATGCAGGAGATAGAGTACGGGATATTTCTTGTCAGTCGTGTAGCCTGGTGGCGTGTACACCTGCATCTTGCGTTTCGTTCCAACCGTTTTCGATTCATACTCGATCATCTCCACCTTGCCATGCGGAACGCTCTCCCGTACCGACTTGAAGCCTTCCGGCGGAACTGCGTAGACGGCCACATCATCCGTAGCAAGTTCGATCGGTCCACCAAACCCGCCTCGATTGCCGCGAGGAGGCCCCTGCGGCGGACTCTGTGGCGGATTCTGTGGCGGATTCTGTGGCGGCTGAAGCGCCATAGTCGGCCTACCACGATTGACTCCAGCGTTCGCATTTGCTTTGGCGTCCGCTGACTCGACTGTTACAGCAAAGACGATCGGCATCGAAAAATCATCACCCTTCACAAAGTCAATGCTTTTCAACTCCTTCGTCGCGTCGATGTCTATTTTCAAATACCGAACTTGTTTACCGTCAACATCGAAAGCAAATTTCGAATCAGGTACATCCGTCTTTCCTTGGTAGTTGGCGATATGCTTTCCATAGACCAGTGGATAGTCCGAATGGGTTCCATCCTGAAACACGCATCGAACGATCATGCTGGTGGACGGGCCTTGGTTGCCTTGGTTTCCTTGAGGTCCTCCTGCTGCGGCTACACCCCCGAGTATGTGAATCGTCGACATCTTACCAGCACAGGGTAACGATACGGATGAGGGGAGCGAGGCTGGAGTTTGCGGAGGTTGCCCGGGCTGTTGCGGTCCTCGCGGACGTTGCCTTTGAATCGCAATAATATTCGCCACACGACCATCCTGTGGTTCGTCCACTTGAAATGGAATACCTTCAAATTCCAGCTTGCCATAGGTCGCAAGTTTGAACTTATCCCCTTGGGCTGCACGGAAACCAGGAAGGTTTTTTTCTGTGCTTTGCGTTGCGGCCGTAGCAAACGAAAGTGGAGTATAACGACCTCGGTTATTTAAGAATGTGAGTAGGTCAGCCATTTCTTGTTTGCTAATCGAGCTCTCGAAACCTTCGGGCATCAAGGACTTAACGGACGCCTTCATCGTCTCGATGTCTTCTCGCAGCACCTGTTCTTCCTTGCCCTGCGCGTTGATTAATCGCAGTGCATTGGACGATTCGCCTGCAAGCATACCGGTCAAGGAACGTCCATCCACCGTGAGGATCTGATAGGTCCTAAAATTGCTTTCGACGCTACGCGAGGGATCGAGCACGTTGACAAGAATCTCTTCTTTTGGGTGGACCGCCATGCCTGTTAGGTTGGGTCCGATCGACGCCCCGATTTCACCATGCATGTGGCACTGGCTGCAGTGTTTCTGGTACACTGCAATGCCATTGTCGAGATTGCCCGGTAACGTCGTAACCGGCATCCACTCTTCGACGAGTGCTTGACGATTCGAGTTGACCAACGTGCCCCCTTTCTTCATCAGTTCCGCTACTCGGTTTGCGACGGACGGATCTGGGTGGTTCATCACCGCCTGACGCTGATCCAACTGGAGATCGGAGAACTGCAATTGACCGCTTTCTATCGCACTGAGCAAATCGCTGGTTGTATCGGTTCTTGCGAGCATTAACGTTAAGACGCTTGCTGCCAACTGTGGTCCGAGTCGGCCTCGAAGACCCAACAGACTTTTCGAAAGCCCCTCCACGCTCGCTGACCGCAACGAATCGAGAGCCTTACCACCCACCTCCGGATTCAATTGTGGCGTGAACAGTGATTCCACTGCTTTCAAAATGCGGTCGCTCGTTGGCGCAATCCGAATTGCTTGATCCCAAGCATCCACGCGTTTATCGATAGCGACTTTCGAATCAAGCGAGGTGTCCAAAAGTCGCTCTTGAATATCAGCGACAATTTTGTCGAGGTTCGCAATGGACCACTTATCGGCAACGGACAGCAACGCAGCCTTGCTCTCGATGCTATTTTCCTCCGAAAGAAAGCGATCTCGAACGCTTATTTGGGCTGTCTCGGACAAAGTTAGTTTGTGATCTTTTGGCCAGCCCTTGGCGAGACCTTTCCACACAGCAACGGTTCGCGGTGACTTCGGGTCTATTTCAAATAGTTTCTCAATGTCATCCGCCTTGGGTTTTGAACGCGCTACATGCTCGGCTAGGATCGAGACACGATCGGTAATCTGCGGAGAGCTTTCAGGGTTCTCGCCCTGTGTTGCTAATGTGACCAAAGTCGCAATCGGCTGGGTTGATGCGGCGGAAGTCCATGCATCCAACAGAACGTCATCGGCAGCAATGAGATTCGCTTGTGTTAGTAACTTTCCTAATGTCTGTCCAGTAATCAAGTCTGGAGAATCGTTCTTCGCCGCTCGAAGCAGAAATGCAAGCCGTACCCTCGGATCTGGATCTTCATGAAGCTTCAAACCTTGTGCTTGCTTCACTTGGTTGGGACCGCAATACTCGACGGCAGAGGAGCGAACAGGACTTGAGGGATGAGAAAAGCCCTTTTGACAAGCGGTCTCCAATGCTTTTTGGGCATCAGGATTTCCGTTATCGCGAAGGCCACCTAACGTCCAGATGGCGTGCATGGCGGCAGGATTCAAGCCGATTGCGTCCATTTCCTGGTTGTCCAGCAATGCCACGAGCGAGTTGAGAGTTGCCGCATCTACGGCGTTTCGCTCGACCAGCAGTCGCTGCGCGGTTCGTCGCCAGAAGAAGTTTTTTTCCTTTAATGCATCAACAAGCTGATCGCTAGTTGCGTTGGTTAGTTGCAGGCTGCGCGATGCGTCCTTTCCTTGGGCCTCTTGTTGATACAGCAGGCGGTAGATGCGACCGAATCGCTTGTCTCGCAGATCGCTTTCGTAGGCAGCCCCTTTGCCGGTTTTGAATCCGTTCGGCGTAGGGTTATGTTGGATGATGTAGTTGTACCAATCAAGCACCCACACGTTTCCATCTGGCCCAACTTCGGACATGATCGGTGCGGTCCAGTCGTCGATACTCGCGACCGCGTTGAATGAGTTGTTGCTCTTGTAACCCGCACCGTTTTTTTCAAGGACAAAACTGCCTACAAGGTGGCCGGTTGGTTCGCAAACCATCGCAATGCGGTTCCACCATGACTCCGGATAATTTCGAGCGGTATAAAGAGCATGGCCTGCGGCTGCTGTGTAACCGCCGTGCACATCGACTTGTCGAATTTTGTCAGCGAGAGGTTTGAATTTTGCGTCCGGCGAGATCTTTTCCAAGGTCTTTGGCGACCAACCTGCAACTTGATCGTAGAAGCGGTTCGCGATCGGCATGTGGACGCTTGGGCAATTGTTTGCAGTTGAACCGAATACGTAACCTTCCTCGCTAAAGCCGAGTCCCCAGGTGTTGTTATTGGTTGCTCGCATGAACTCCAGAGCATCAACTCGAATCGTGTCCTTGTTAAATTTGTCGGTCGCTTCCCTGGCATATTCCTTAGTCGCAGTGTCAATTGCGAAGGCAGGCGCCGTCGCGTCGCCAGCCCCCGCTCGAACCTTGAATCGCCAGAATCCCTGACGAAAACGCATTTGCGGTTTACCGTTGATGACAGGTTCGGAATTGTTGTAACCCTGCATGCCCCAAATCCAGTTATCGGGTCCATATTGGAAATTGCTAACTCCACCATGGGTATCGCCGAGCGCCCAGCCGGTGATGAGTACTTGTCGGAAATCGGCAACATCGTCGCCATCGGTGTCCTTGAGATAGATTGTGGACTGTCCATCCTGCACAATGACACCACCGCGATAGCAAACCAGAGTCGATGGTATGCTCAAACGCTCAGCAAAAACGGTAAACTTGTCAGCATGTCCATCGTTGTTGGTGTCCTCGCAGATCTTGATGCGATCGCGGCCTTGACCCTGTGCTTGAAGTTCATTTGGGTAATCGATCGTTTCACAGACAAAAAGCCTGCCACGTTCGTCCCAGTTCATCGCAATTGGTTTACCCACTAAGCCTGCGATCTTGTCATCGCCTCGGAACTCTTCGGGCCAGTTTTGGTTCGATTCTTTTGCCCAGAGAGACAGGCTAAAGCTTTTCGGAACGGAATACGCTTGGATGGAGATTTCGGCGGGAACTGGGTTTTGCATTTTGGTTATCAGTTCGCCTTGCGTTCCCCAGCGTTGGCCCGCAGTGTAGTTTGGAATTTTGGCCCCAACCTCGGTAAACGCAAAAGCCTTGGCATCTATGGTCGGCGCTGTCATGTCAGGAATTGCAAACGGGCGATTGGCGGAAGCTACTGCCTTGGACAATTCTTGTGAGCATGCCCATTGAGAGCACGAACATACGAGCAATATTACGAGCAATATTGAGTGGAACCAGCAACGCATGATTTTTTCGGGTAGAGGAAGAGAATCGAAGAATAATTTTTGTGAGCGGCTTGCCATAGTAGCCATAGTATTTGTCCAACACTTTGAAACAGGGGAAAGGATTTTGGTAATGAAGTAAACCGAAACTTGTTGGATCATGTTTCATCGTCCAACGTTGGTCGTTCGCTCGATACGCTTGTTGTTACAGGTTCTGCGGTAAGGGAATCAGCGACTCGATTGAGGAGCCGAATGAGAGCTTCACTTTCATTTGGTTCCAGCGAAGCGAATATTTTGGTACGGATCGATTCACCGGCTTTCCAGAGCTGATTGAACTTGCGTTTTCCGGACGCAGTGAGTTCAACCGAACGCGCTCGCGAATCGCTGGGGTGCGATTCGCGTCTCACCAATCCTTGCTTCTCCAACAGAACGAGCATGGCTCGTACGGTACTGGCGTCAGAAGACATTCGGCGTGCAAGTTCACGCTGCGTAATTGCATTGCCCCTCGACAAAGTCGCCAGAAGAACAAACTGATCTGCCGTAACGCCATACTTTGCAAACCTTGCGTCGGATTGCCTATGAAGGGCAAGATAGGCGGCACGCAGAGCCATAGGCAATTCGCTTTTTTCAGTCATCTTCATCCTCAAATTTTGATCTCGTGCGTATACGCACGAACCGCGAATTTTATATGGAAAGCGTCGGGAATGCAATGGTACCAACCACAATCGATTGTCACCGCCCAACACGGCAACCTAGTCGGGTACTGCGATCGGATCGTGTATCTGCTACCATCACGAGTGGATTTCGCCAGAAATCCTTTCGCGTATTGGATTTCGCCCGTAATCCTTTGCTCGTAGAAATCGTTGGTTGACGGATTTTCGGCAACATCCACCACGCCGTGCGGACGGCCACTACGCCGTGCGGACGGCTTGAAAGATAGTAGCACTTAGAATGGAAAGAAAACGTATTGGCATTATCGGGCTAGGCCTGATGGGGACCGCTATCACCGAGCGGTTGCTCGAACATGGGTTCCAGTGCTTTATTTGGAATCGAACCAAGGAAAAAGCGAATCCGCTGATTGCCCTCGGTGCTCAATGGTCGGACAACCCGCTAGCCGATTGCGATCGCATCATTATCAGTCTCTACACGAGCGACGTGGTCGCATCGGTCCTTGAGCAACTCCTCAATGATTTATACACCATGCAAGCCACCGAAAAGGTGCGTGGCAAGGTCTTGCTCGACACCACCACTGGTGCCCCCGAGCAAAGTGTTTCGATGTCCGCTCACTTAGCATCTTTGGGGATACAGTACTTGGACGCCCCCATATCAGGCTCCAGTGAGCAGACGCGGCGAGGCGAAGCGACGGTCATAGTCGGTGGCGAGCCCAGCGCGTTTGAGGCATGCAACGATTTGTGGCCTGTGCTGGGTACGAACACTTATCTTGTCGGAGCTAGCGGCAGCGCTGCCAAAATGAAGTTGGTCAGCAACCTGGTATTGGGTTTGAACCGCGCCGCGTTGGCAGAAGCTTTGGTGTACGCTCTTGGCATCGGCGTTGATCCAGCGTCTGCGCTCGAAGTCCTTCGTGGTAGCATGGCTTACTCGCGCGTAATGGACGTCAAGGGACAGAAGATGCTGGACGAAGATTTCACCGTTCAAGCAAGGCTCTCGCAGCATTTAAAAGATGTCCGACTGATCTTGGCTAGCGGCGTGACGTTGCCTTTGTCCGAAACACATTGTCAACTGCTGGAGCAAGCGGAAGCGATGGGATTGGGTGAAGTAGACAACAGTGCGATCATCAAGGCGATTCAACAATGCCAAAGATAATGGGCGACAGTGGTCAACCGAACCCTCAGGCGCTCTCGTCGCGCAGCCAAATGCTGGTGTTGATCGCCGCCTTTGCGGCATTGGTATTCGACGGAGTGGAACTGGGCTTGATGCCAGTCGCTTCGCTGTCGGTCTCGCAGAGTTTGTTGGGTGACGACTACACACCGACCCTCGGGGGCGATTGGTTTGCACGCTTTACAGCGGCGTTGATGCTTGGAGCAGCCATTGGTGGGATCGCGCTCGGGAGCCTTGGCGACCGCATCGGCCGCAGTCGAGCAATGGGAATTAGTATTCTGTTCTACTCGGTCTTTGCTGCGTTAGGTGCATGGGCGCAAACGCAGGAACAAATGCTGTTGTTGCGGTTCTTGGTAGGTCTAGGAGTGGGTGGCTTGTGGCCAAACGGCATTGCTCTGGTTGCAGAATGTTGGTCCAGTGCCAAACGCCCGCTTGTGTCAGGCACGATGATGGCGGGACTCAACACTGGCATACTATTGTTGTCGCAACTAGCCCGTGTTTGGCCTGTGACGGCTGACTCCTGGCGTTGGATTTTTTATCTGGCTGGCGCCCCTGCTTTCTTAGGTTTGTTCGTGCTTGTGGCACTACCGGAATCACCGCGATGGCTGGCGAGTGTGGGAGTCGCGAAAGCCCGATCGACTCCGCTGCGAGAGCTCTTTTCACCAGGCTTGATTCGAATCACGCTGGTAGGGATTGCGGTCAGCGCCATTCCGATGATCGGTGCTTGGTCGGCGAGCAAATGGATGATTCCCTGGGCGGATCAAGTGGCGGGTAAAGCGAATGGTGGATACAAGGCGATCACACAGGGCTATTGGGCGCTCGGTGCGGTCATCGGCAGCTTTGCTGGAGCACAACTTGCTGAGTGGTTAGGGCGCCGCCGTAGCTATGTGTTGATCAGCTTTGGGGCAGTATCGCTAACATGGGCCATGTTCCTGCTGACAGCGCCGCTCCGCCCCGAGTTTCATGCGGTCGTCTTCGCCCAAGGGATCGTATCGACGTTGTTCTTTGGGTGGTTAGCGCTTTACTTGCCTGAATTGTTTCCGACGCATGTGAGAGCTACCGGTAGCGGGCTGGCATACAATTCGGGTCGATTTGCCACCGCAGTCGGTGTGTTGCTGGCTGGCATTCTCTTTTCCGCACTCGGTGGCGACTATTCACGTGTTGGTGCCTTGTGCGCATGCGTTTACGCACTCGGCTTGGTGGTCATCAGGTTCGCGCCAGACACCCGTTCCGCAGAACTTTAGAAGAATAACAATGAAAACGATGACAAAACCTTTTTCCTCGCAGGCTAACAACGCAGGCATCAACCGCCGTCCTTCAAGGCCTTTCGGGGTTCTTCAATAAGTGCCAGGCATCTACCTTGACAGTGCCAGTGCAATAGGTGCCAGGCACCTAACTTGACAGGGCGACTTGCGGACGGTACAATTGCTGCGAAGGAGATTTGAAATGCCTCGTACACCCCGTGCTGAACAGTTTGACCCGAACGAAGTTGGGATCGTCCACCTGATCCAGCGTTGCGTTCGAAGGACCTTTCTGGCTGGATTCGATGAAGCGACCGGAAAAGACTATTCCCATCGCCGAGAATGGATCCGCTCGCGCATGGAACGACTCGCTTCCGTCTTTGGTATCGACGTCCTTTCCTATGCGATTCTCTCAAATCACCTCCATATCGTCGCTCGGACTCGACCCGACATTACTCGTGAATGGTCCGACCAGGATGTCGCGCTGCGATGGCTCCGTATTTTTCCTGGTCAGCGAATGGATGAACATTTGGCTGACCCCACCACAACCGCCGTCGATACTTTGGCCAATAACGCCGAACGAATCAAAGCGATTCGATTGCGTTTGTCCGATCCGTCCTGGTTTATGAAAGCTCTCTGCGAACCCATCGCTCGTCTCGCCAATTTCCAAGACAATGTAACCGGCCACTTTTGGGAAGGTCGCTTCAAAGCACAAGCCATTACCGACGAAGCCGGACTTTTGGCTTGCAGCATGTATGTCGACCTGAATCCGATCCGTGCCGCAATGGCTTCGTCTCCCGAAGAATCCATTCACACGTCCGCTTACGATCGTATCAAAGCCCTCGCGGGAAACACCATTGCATCCGCTGCCGTAGACTTGGTCGCCATCGAGACAGAGGAAGCGGGCAAAATCCGCCGAACCACGACTCCGGATGATCTTCGCAAGAAACGCTCTGCCGCCAAAAAGAAACGAGGCTCATCCATCCTCAGGGACGCTTGGTTGTCACCGCTAACACTTAACGAACGTGGCAAACCGGGAGCACAAACAAGCCACAGTGGCGTGCGTGCAAGCGACAAAGGCTTCCTGTCGATGAAGCTGGGCGACTACTTGAGTCTGCTGGATTGGACGGGTCGCCAGCGTGTTGGCAGCTTAGAAAAACCCACCATTCCGAAAGAACTTGCTCCTATCCTTGCAAGGATTGGAATAGAGGGACAAATGTGGTGCGACTTGGTGTGGAATTTCAAAAAATACTTTGGTCGTGGAAGCGCAGCAGGCTCGCCAGAGAGCCTCAAAAAGTCAGCTTCCCAACGAAATCGCAAATTTGTTCCAGGGCAAAACGCAGTTGCGGGATGTTTCGCGAGTAGTTGAGTCCATTCACGGTTGATTCGCGTGATTTCAAAGAAGGTGTTGGCGTAGCGATTGGGGCTTTCAGCATCCAACTTTCCCGCCCAGGCATTGGGTTCATGGGGCCATCAGGTACCTAAGAGTAAGCTTCCCACTTGTTCGTCATTCCCTCGTAGGCGGGAACCTAATCGTTACGCGCACTTCACTGGATTCCCGCCTGCGCGGGAACGACTTGTGAACTGGATTCCCGCCTGCGCGGGAATGACTTGTGAACTGGGTTCCCGCCTGCGCGGGAATGACTTGTGAACTGGGTTCCCGCCTGCGCGGGAAAGACTTGTGAACTGGGTTCCCGCCTGCGCGGGAACGACTTGTGCGTGGCTCATGGGGCTCATGGCTCATGGGGCTCATGGGGCCATCCATCTATGCTTGCCGACCGATTTTGATTTTGCTAGATTTCCTTCTGCTCGCGAACGATGCCACGCCACCAATGTCTCCATAGAGATCATCTTGCCATCCAGGCTGAATGGAAGAGCAAAAGGAGACGAGTTCAACCTTCCGCCACTTTGTGGCTAGCACTCGATCAACCGTTGTGCCGAGCGGCAGACTTATTTTAGAATTGCGTCAGCTTGGAACGTCTAGCCTATAGAGGTTTTTCTCGCGGATAACCAGTTCGACCGCAGGCGGTACTTGATAACGAATGGTTTGCCCTCTGCGGATTCTTGCTTTCAATTCGGATGAACTGATTTCTATTTGCGGAGCCACAACCTTCGTTTCAATAACTTGGCTAAGTGTTTTGGAATCCAAGTAGGGACGCAACATTTCCCACTGAGGTTCTCCAACCCCTCCGCGCGCGATCACGCAAGGTGTAATCATCCGAAACAATTCCGTTGGTTCTCGCCATTTTGCTAAATCCACGAGAACATCGGCACCCATCAATAAAAACAATTCCGCGTCCGGATTTTCGCTTGCGATGGCTCGAACGGAATCAATGGTATAGCTGATCCCACCTCGGTCCATTTCCCGTGTGTCCAACTCGAAATCGGGATTACCGCCAATCGCAAGCTTGACCATCTCGATGCGATCTTTGTTGCTTGCAACCTGCCGATCCGTCTTGAGAGGCGATACGTTGGCGATGAGGAATCGAACTCGATCCAGTTTCAGCGAGTCGCGACAAATTTCTGCTAGCAGTAAATGACCCATGTGAATTGGATCAAACGATCCGCCGAATATGCCTAGTCGCAATGCCATACGATGCTTTCCAAATTTGTCTTGTAGGGTAGCACGTCCAGAGCCCTAGCGATGGGTGTGGACGCTTGGTCAATGATTCTAGCGAATCACACGCCCCTCGTGCTTCGTGCCCCGTTCTTCGTGCCCCGTTCTTCGTGCCCCGTTCTTCGTTCTTCGTTCTTCGTTCTTCG
>Ga0247831_1003897_pt1 | contig 20839 bp, 12 predicted proteins | sample LaCruzMarch2015__9_FD_192406 | JGI IMG/M metagenome (GOLD analysis project Ga0247831, IMG submission 192406) | Freshwater microbial communities from meromictic Lake La Cruz, Castile-La Mancha, Spain - LaCruzMarch2015_1m | ecosystem: Environmental > Aquatic > Freshwater > Lake | place: Spain...
CTGGTTAAATCTCCTGCAAAATGGGCATTTCTCGCATCCGCCATTTTAGCATTATTTTTAGGTTGGGGAAAAAATTTCGAAGGCTTCTCAGTATTTATGTTAGAGAATTTTCCGGGCTATAATAAATTTCGTGCTGTAAAAATGACCTTGGTAATTACAGACTTCATAATTCCAGTAATGGCTATTCTCGGTTTAAACGAAGCCATGAATCACGCCGATTTGTTTAAAGAAAAACGCAAAGAATTGATTGCAGCTTTTTCTTTAACTGGAGGTTTGTCATTGTTGTTTTATTTAATGCCTGAAATGTTCTTCAACTTCGATTATATCATGCCAGAAATGGATAAACAATTAACTAGTTTTTTACCTCAGGCAGGATTAGATAAAGATCAGTTTATTGGAAATTTAAGCGCTGTAAGAATTGCAATTTTTAAAGCGGATGCATTAAGAGCATTTTTGTTAATTACAGCTGGACTTGCTATTTTATTTGCTTATGGTAAATTCAAATTTAATGCTGTAATAATGGCTGCTTTAATTGGCCTTATTGTAGTTGGCGATTTATTTTCTGTTGATAAAAGATATGTAAATAAGAAAGATTTGGTTTCTAATACGAAAGCGGCGATTCCATATGAGCCTTCTACTGCCGATGAAACAATTTTCGCCATGGAAGTTGCATCAGATGCTAGTTTGCAAACTAAAATTGATGCAGGAATTGCTGCTGCTGTAAGCAGGTCGAAAAAGAAAAATGGCTTAACTGCTGATGAAATGTACAAACAGCGTTACAGGGCATTGGTAGCAAATACAAATTACCGGGTTTTGAATTTGGCAAAAAGTACATTTAATGATGCTGCAACATCTTATTTTCACAAGTCGATAGGTGGTTACAGCGCGGCTAAGTTAGAGCGGTATCAGGAAATGATAAAATACCATATTGACCCAAATATGAAGAGTATTTATGCAGCATTTAATGCACAACCAACCGATTCATCATTAAAGGAAATGATGAGCAAGTTGTACGCATTGAATATGTTGAACATGAAATACATCATTTATAATGAAAAAGCTGCTCCATTAGTAAATAATTCTGCATTAGGCAACGCTTGGACAGTTAATGAAATTAAATGGGTAAATTCTGCCGACGAGGAAATAAAAGCTATGGACGCTAATTTTAACCCTAAAAATACTGCAATAATCGATAATAGGTTTAAAGAAGCAATTGGAAACGCAATGCCTTCAGCCGATTCAACAGCTACTGTAACTTTAAAAAGCTATGCTCCCAATGCATTGGCTTACGATTTTAATGCAACAAAAAATCAGGTCGTTCTATTTTCAGAAGTTTATTATGAAAAAGGATGGAAAGCATTTATTGATGGAAAAGAAACTCCGCATTTTAGAAGTAATTATATCATAAGAGGTTTGGTAGTCCCTGCTGGAAAACATGAAATTAAATTTATTTTTCATCCTGATATTTATTACAGCACCGAGAAAATTAGCTATGCATCTTCTATTGTTTTGTTGATTGCTCTATTTCTATTTATTGGATTGAGTTTTAGGAAAAAGAAAGCAGAAATAGCTAAGTAATATATGTGTGGAATTGCAGGGTTTTATCAATCTGATATTGTTTTAACAAAAGAAGATTTGAAGTGTATGAGTGACCGTATAGCACATCGCGGTCCTGATGCAGAAGGGTTTTATTTCGACTCAAATATTGGATTAGCGCACCGTAGATTGAGCATATTAGACCTTTCGTCGGCTGCAAACCAACCTATGTTTTCACAAAATGATAACTATGTAATTGTATTCAACGGAGAGATTTTTAATTTTCAGGAAATTGCAGCTGAATTAAATCAAACATTTAAAACCACTTCTGATACTGAAGTAATTCTAGAAGCATTTATAAAATGGGGGCCATCATTTGTCCACCAATTAAACGGAATGTTTTCAATTGTTATTTACAATAAATTGGATAAATCAGTTTTTATTTGTCGTGATAGATTGGGCATAAAACCAATATATTATTTTTTAGATGACAATAAATTCATTTTTGCATCTGAATTAAAATCTATTTTAAGTCTAAGACCCAAAATCAAATTAAGTTTAAATAAAAAAGCAGTTCATGAGTATCTATTGCTTGGATATGTTCCTGAACCATTATCTATTTGTTCAGAAATAAATAAATTCCCTTCGGGTTGTTACGCTTTTTTTAAAAATAGAAAATTAGAAATTCATTCCTATTGGCAACCTGAAGATAAAATAAATTCAACTTTTATTTCTGATGAAACTGAAGCCAAAAAGCAATTAAAAACACTATTAAACAGTTCTGTAAAATATAGAATGATAAGTGATGTTCCTTTTGGTACTTTTCTTAGTGGTGGAATTGATTCCAGTTTAGTTACTGCCATTGCACAATCTAATTCAGATCAACCTATCAATACTTTCTCAATTGGTTTTGATGAAAGTAAGCATAATGAATCAAGTTATGCCCAGGCTGTTGCCAAACAATTGGGAACAAGACATCATGAGTTTACTGTTAAAGAAAAAGATGCTTTAGAGTTATTAGATAGAATGACCGATGCTTACGATGAACCCTTTGCCGATTCTTCCGCTATTCCAACTATGTTGGTTTCAAAATTAGCTCGACAACATGTTACTATGACTTTATCTGGTGATGGAGGGGATGAACTTTTTCATGGATATGGTTCTTATTTATGGGCAGAAAGACTTGCAAATCCTTTGGTAAAATTGTTTAGAAAACCAATTGGTTCTGGTTTAAAAGGTTTAAAAAGCAGCAGGTACGATAGAATTGCCACATTATTTAATTATCAAGATAAGGAGAATATAAAAAGCCATATTTTTTCACAGGAAATTTATTATTTCTCTCATGCTGAAATAGCTGAATTAACTGGCAATTTATCAATCAAATTTTCTGCAGATACTTTTGATGTAAATACTAATAGGAAATTATCACCTGCCGAAGAACAAGCCTTATTTGATATTCGTTTTTATTTAAAAGATGATTTATTGGCAAAAGTTGACAGAGCTACCATGCAATTTTCCTTGGAAGCAAGAGTTCCTTTACTTGATTATAGAATTGTAGAATTTGCTTTAAATGTTGATCCAGCGCTTAAAATTAAAAATGGAGACGCCAAATATTTGTTAAAACAAGTATTGTATGATTATTTACCTGCCTCAATGTTCGATAGACCTAAATGGGGGTTTAGCATTCCGCTTGATAAATGGCTTCAAGGAGATTTGAATTTTTTGTTAGAGAAATATACATCTAAAGAAATATGTGAGAAATTCGGAATTATTAATTATTCTGTTTTAAATAAGTATAAAACCGAGTTTAAAAATGGTAAAATATTCTATTACAATAGATTATGGCAAATAATTGTCTTGCATAAAACTTTAGAAAAATTGCAACTTAATTGAATAAAGGAATATTGTAATCCTTATAAAAATTATTCATATACTGCATGTATCCTAATCTCCAGGCTTTAGTAGCATCCTTATTTAAATGATCAAGAATAGGTCTTCTATCTGTCAAAATTAAAGCATCTTCAATATTGATTTCGTCTGAGGCAATAAAGTTGTCTTTTACATAATCTGGTAAATAATCATCAAATACATCTCTGTTTTTACTCACCAAATAAATCATATTACTGGTTGACTCGGTTTTTCCTGTAGGATACAACTCAACATATAATCCTAATCCTCTAATTGTCTTAAACAAAGAACGGGTGCCCTTTCCTATATCATGTCTGAAATAGCCATTTGCGTTTATAAGCATTAATCCATTTTCGGTAAGTAATTTTTTAGAAGCTGTTATACTTTCTGCTGTAAAAACATGTGCAGGAGTTTCTTCGCCTCTAAATAAATCAAAAATTATAATATCATATTTACACGTATCATTATTAATAAATCTTCGAGCATCTTCCTGAATTATTTTAACATCCTTGCTTAAATTGAAATATTTTTGAGATACTTCAATTATCCTTTGGTCCAATTCTACTGCATGCACTTCAAATTTCCTATCTATGCCAAATTCAGCTAAAACGCCACCACCAAGCCCAAGTAATAACATTCTTGATTTTTCTGGAAATCGAGAGAGAATATCTTCCGTTACATTGAAGTAAGCATGGTCGTTAAACTTTTTATTGTCTTTATTATACGTAGTTTGAATAATTCTATTTACAAATAAGGAACGCTCAACTTCTGTTTTACCATTTTTGAATATTGGAATATCAGCAACTAAAACCTGACCTAAGATTCCTTCTTTTTGGTAAACTATATCAATTTTTTTATTCGTTAATTTTCTTTGCCAACTTCTATAACCAATGCATGCAATAAAAATTATAAAAAACACACCAGATTTTTTCCAACCGTTCTTGAAAAGTAAAAAAGCTGGAATTATACCTAAAACAAATCCTGCAGCAATTGATGGAATTATTAGTCCAAAACGTGGAATGACATAGAATCCAAAGAGAAATGTATATAGAATACCTCCCGTAGTAGAAATGGCATAAACTAAACCAGCTTTTTTTCCACTATTTTCTGCAGTTGCATCTAAATTTGCAATTGTAAGAGGTGAAACCATTCCCATTCCAATAACTGGAGGTAGAATGATGAGCATTCCCGATTGTATCACTGATTCATTAAATGAAAACAAGTGTGCAAAATTTAAAATCCATTGTGCTGTAAAAGGCATCATCATTATCAATATTCCGCAATACAATAATGTAATAAGTAAAAACTTGTCTTTTTTTACATTTGTTGATATTACTCCACCTAAAAAGTATCCTATTGTCAATCCACCTAGTGTAACAGCTAAAACAGTTGCCCAGACAAATAAGGAGCTTCCAAAATATGGAGCAAGCATTCTGGCACTTAATAATTCAGTTGCCATCAAAGAGCCTCCTTCTAAAAATGATAGGAATAGTAAGAGTTTATTATGAACTGAAAATTCTGTTTTTTTTATTTCTTTTTCCATATTTTAAATAACCTCTTTTTTTGCTTTAATTTTTTCTTCTAAAACAAATAATGTGCACAAGTAAAATGGTAGTGCAGGAATTTTATACCTAACCAACGCTCCAAAATTTGCGGTAGTCAATCCTACTGAAAACGAAAAGAAAATCGCGAATGCGAAAGAGAAAATAAGAAGTGGTTCTTTGAAAATGAGTGAAAAAAAGTTTATTGGACCAACTTTTAATAAAACCCTCAATGTAAGAAGTATTAAAAAAGTATTCTCAATTGCAGAAATTAACATTACAGGATTAGAAACATCCCATAGAAAAGGCCTAAAAAGCCCTGCCATAACAGCTTCTGGAAATTTAGAAAGAATTCCTGTTACAGAAGCGTCATAAGTACCAATGTCGAATGAGTTTTTTCCATAAGCCTCTCTGGTTAAGTCATTTTTAGTTATTACAGCCTTATCTAAGGCACTTTTTACAGAATTATAAGACCCCAAAGAACCACCCAAAGCACCCATTATCGATGTTGTTCCAAAAAACGCCAAAATAAGTATCAAGGGAGCAATAGTAATTTTTACAAATGCATTTTTTACAGAAGAAATTCTTGAAAATGATAACCATATTGCAGCTCCTGGCAGCAGAGCTACGAAAATGTAAGGCTTCACATTTATTAATGCTAATGAAGAGAAAATAAGCAATGTAATACTCGAAAAACGTTTCTCCTTTTTTATAAAAGTATTATAAATACCATAGGTAAACCAACATGCTGCAGAGAAAGTAATTGTATCTTTAAGGATTCCTGAACCCCAAAAAATCAAAGATGGCATATAAAGAATTGCTATAGCGAATTTTCTCTCCATGTTTGGATACAGTCCATTAAACACAAGAAACAATCTCCATATGCCAGAATAAGATAAATACGAAAAAATCAAAGAGGTTGACAAATAACTAAATGAGCCTAAGAAAGCAAATGGACTTACAGCTCTCACAACTGAAAATGATTGAGGATCTTTATAGTAATCTGGACAGCATAATTTGTTTAAAATCATTACATACAAATTATCAAGACTTAAATCACCAGCCATGATCTTTAAGTAGGTTTGAAAATCATAGGCAGCTAGTTTTGTTACTAAAATTGAGCTTTCAAAGTATCCGATTGTATCTCCGCCTTTGTAATAGAAAATATAAATTAAACATACTGCTATCGCTCCAATTAACTTAGCTAAAAGGCCTTTCAAATAGTATTTATACAAAGGATTTTCTGCTAATTTTCCTCGAATATTCATTTGAGCAAAATAGTAGATCCCAATAAAATAGATGGGAAGCAATATGAAGTCTAAAGAAGTAAACAACTTATTTTCCATATGCTATTACTATTAAATTATAAATACTTTTGTGCATCATGCAAAGAAAATCAAAAAGTACATTGTTTTGAAGGTTTTATATATTTCTTATGATGGAATGACAGATCCTCTTGGGCAATCTCAAGTTATTCCTTATTTAAAAGGGCTTTCAGCGTTAGGACATCAAATTTCAATATTAAGCTGTGAGAAAAAAAGTAGATTTGAAAAAGAAGAAAATGAAATAAGGAAGCAACTTGAAAAGAATAATATAAAATGGTTCCCCATTTTTTACACTCCAAAACCACCAGTGCTTTCTACTTTGAAAGATATTTCGAATCTAAAAAAGAAAAGTAAAGAGATTTGTACAAGTGAACAAATTGAAATTGTTCATTGCCGTAGTTATATTTCTGCAATAGTTGGTGAAGGATTGAAAGATAAATTTAAAATTAAGTTTATTTTCGATATGCGGGGTTTTTGGGCAGATGAAAGAGTAGATGGCAATATCTGGAAATTAAATAATCCTTTATTTTACTTTATATATAATTACTTCAAGAAAAGAGAAAAAGGATTTTTGAAAAATGCAGATGCTGTAATTTCTCTTACCCAAAATGCTAAAAAAGAAATTAACTCATGGCAAGGATTTCAAAAAGTACCAATTACTGTTATACCTTGTTGTGCAGACCTTGATTTTTTTTCATATAAATCTGTAAATCAAAGTGATATTTCTAATCTTAGACTTGAATTAGGTTTGAAACAAGAAGACTTCGTATTATCTTATCTTGGTTCACTTGGAACATGGTATATGCTTGATGAAATGCTCGATTTTTTTAAGATTTTAAAGTCAAAAAGACCATTATCCAAATTTTTATTTATAACTGGAGATGAACCTAATTTAGTATTTAATGCAGCTAAAATTAAGAATATTGATAGCAATGATATTATTATCAGAAGGGCTAGTAGAAATGAGGTGCCTGTATACTGCAGTTTAAGTAGCGTTTCTTTATTTTTTATTCTGCCAAAGTATTCAAAGAAAGCTTCTTCTCCAACTAAAATGGGAGAGTTAATGTCCTTGGGAATACCAATTATTTGCAATGCAAACGTGGGAGATGTTACAGAAATTTTGAATGATGGCGGAGTAGGAGCTGTTATAAATGATTTTACAATTGCCGACTACTTGTTTGCAATAGAAAGAATTCCCAGCTTACTCGAAAAACCAGCTCAACAAAATTATAATGTTGCACAAATATATTATTCTTTAAAAGAGGGGGTAAGCAAATACAATGAGGTTTACCAATATGTTGCTAATCATGGTGATAAGGATGGTGATGTATAATTGTAAGCCCTCTGTACAATTGTTCAATAAAAATGATTCTTATTATCTGATGAGAAAATGTCATAGCAGAAAGTGATATTTTACCATTTGCTCTTTCATACACATCGGAAGAAAAACCATAAGCTCCTCCAATTAAAAAAATTAACTGCTTACTGCCAGAATTCATCTGTTGTTGCAGAAATGTTGCAAATCCTTTTGAACTATAAGATTTTCCATTTTCATCCAATAAAATTAAGACATCTTCTTTCTTTAACTTTTGTAAAATCAATTCGCCTTCTTTTTGCTTAATTAAATCAGGAGAAAATGAATTGGAATTTTTAAGGTAGGAAATGGTTTCAATTTCAAATGATACATAGTTTTTTATCCTTAAAAAATACTCTTCAATACCCTTTAATAAATACTCCTCATTTGTTTTGCCTATTTGAAGTAGCTTTATCCTCATGTTTCAAAATTAATTTTATTTTTGAAAAAAAATATTAATAAAAAACCCAATGGCTTGATTATTGTTGCCAAATTTACCAAATCATGCGCTTAATTTTCGTTTTAATTCTTTTTGCAGAAACAGCTAAGGCCATGACTTTTGGCGATATTAGCGGTGAAATAGCAGCTGCAATTAGAGGTGGAAAAGCTCAGGAAGTTGCCAGATGGTTTAGCAATAATGTAGATTTAACAGTATTAGGAAAAGAAGAAATGTATAGCAAAGCTCAAGCTGAACAAGTATTAAGAGATTTTTTTATAAAATATCCACCTTTAAGTTTCGAGCTAAGTCACAAAGCTAATAATCCAGCAGCAGCTCAATATGGTATTGGAACTTATAAATCAACAAATAAATCTAAATTTAGGGTATATTACTTAATCAAGAAGATAGGAAATCAACAGTTTATTCAGCAGCTTAGTATCGAAAATGAACGTTAATATGCAGTTGAGCACTTTTCAATTAGAATTAATTGATGATTTGTTATGTCTCGCTTTAAAAGAAGATGTAAATGAAGGGGACCATACAAGTTTAGCTTGCATCCCTCCTGAAATTATTCAAAAAGCAAAGTTGTTAGTTAAAGGTGAAGGAATTATTTCGGGAATAGAAATAGCAAAGTTAGTTATCCAGAAAGTCGATAGCAGTTTGAAAATGGAGCAAATCATGCACGATGGGGAAACAATAAAATTTGGTGATATCGCTTTTTATATAATTGGGAATCCCATTTCAATTCTCACTTCTGAAAGATTATTGTTGAATATAATGCAGCGAATGAGTGGAATAGCAACATTCACTAATAGCCTTGTTAAGAAGATAAGTCATACAAATACTAAAATTCTAGATACAAGGAAAACAGGACCAGGAATGAGAGTATTGGAGAAAATGGCCGTTTTACATGGTGGTGCTATTAATCATAGAATGGGCTTATATGATATGATTATGATAAAAGATAATCATATCGATTTTGCAGGTGGAATTGAAAAGGCAATTGATAAAATTCATACTTATTTATTTGATAAACAATTGAATTTGAAAATTGAAATTGAAGCAAGGAACTTGGTTGACGTAAAAAGAATAATAAATAAAGGTGGCGTAGACCGTATAATGCTAGATAATTTTACTCCACAGCTGATAAAAGAAGCTCTTCAGATTATTAATAATAAATATGAAACCGAAGCTTCTGGTGGAATAAATGAGCTTAACCTCGTGGAATATGCTGAAACTGGTGTTGACTTCATTTCCATTGGCGCTATAACACATCAGGTAAAAAGCTTAGATTTGAGTTTGAAAGCTTGCTAAATGATTAAAAGAATTTCTAGTTTTTTTTTAAATCTTCCTTTAGTGAAACAAATTTATCATTTTGCTTCACACAAAACACTTCCAGGTTTACATGGAATTACAATTCTTTTGGTTGCTCAACAGTTCAAAAAGAGTTTGGTAAGTTCAAGGTTAAGTATGAGAGCCGCGGCTGTTTCTTACAATTTTTTCATGGCCCTTTTTCCTACTATCATTTTCCTATTTACTCTTACTGCTTATTTACCAATTGATAATTTTGACCATCTTTTATTAGACTCTTTAAAAGATGTGTTACCTCCTTTTTCTTATATGGCGGTAAAAAATACAATCCTTGATATCATTTCTATACAAAGAGATGGTTTATTATCATTCGGGTTTTTTGTGGCCCTTTTTTACGCTACTAATGGCGTTTCTTCTATAATTTCATCTTTTAATGCAAGTATTTTAATTCAAGATAAACGACCAGAATGGAAAATTCTCTTGGTTTCACTCGAATTGACAATAATTGTTACAATTCTTTTGGTTTTAGCTATTAGTCTAATGCTATTTGCAAACTTTGGATTAGGGTATTTAATCAGTAAAAAAATAATTACTTATCAATTGGATAGCATTATTTTATGGATTGTTAAATGGATTGTTTTTTATGGTTTTATTTTCTTTATTATCGCTTTTCTTTATTATTTAGGACCTTCTAAGGAAAATAGAATAAGGTTCTTTTCAATAGGTGCATTAGCATCTAGCTTTATCATTCTTTTATTATTGATTGGTTTTGCTTTTTTTGTTAAGAATTTTGGAACATATAATACTCTTTATGGCTCTGTTGGCGCTTTAATCGCTGTTCTTGTTTTAATAAATCTCAATGCTTTAGTATTATTAGCTGGTTATGAATTTAATGCCAGCATTTACCACATTAATAAAATGCAAACTAAATCACGGCAAGAAATTTTAAATCAAATGCCTGCTTAGTTTTTTATTAATTTCGGCTGTTTTAATTTTCAAGAATGAAGTCGAATATACTCTTATGCTTAAGCCTCTTATTAACTTATTGTACACCAGTTGTCGCGCAGCAATACGACCCCTTGCATCCACCAAATTCCTATCAATCAGCACAAAATCCTAATTATTGGAAAAATAAATTGCCTTTTCCTGGATATTGGCAGCAAGATGTGCATTACACAATAGATGCAATAATTGATGAACAAACTGATATTGTTACAGCAAAAGAAAATTTAGTGTATTCAAATAATTCTCCGGATACGCTGTATTTTGTTTATTTCCATTTATACCAAAATGCTTTTCAACCCGAATCTTATTTAGATGATTTGCAAAAAACAAATGGCTATCCTGCAAAATACGGACGATATGAATCTCAAAAACTTGGAACTGTTATCGATAAAATAAATGTTGACGGGGAGGAAGTAAAAATCCAACTTGATAATACAATTTTAAAGGTTTGGCTTCCAAAGCCTTTATTGCCCAATAAAAATGTAGTTTTTGACATTAATTTCAAAACATATTTTGATATGGGTGGGAATGTACGCAGGCGCATGAAAGTATTCCCAGCATATGGCTATAAGCATTTTGATGGAGTACATTGGTATCCACGTATTTGTGTATACGATAGAAAATTTGGATGGGAAACGGACCAGCATTTAGGAAAAGAATTTTATGGAGATTTTGGTGCCTATGATGTTTCTTTAAACTTTTCAGATAACTATGTTTTAGAAGCAACTGGTTTTCTCCAGAACAGAGAAGAAGTGCTTCCTAAAGAATTGCGTGATAAGCTTGACATTAAGAATTTCGCAAATAAACCTTGGGAAGAAAAGCCTTCTGTTATTACACCATATGACGCAAAAAAAAGAAAAATATGGAAGTTTCATGCAGAGAATGTACATGACTTTGCATGGACAGCAGACCCAACTTATAGAATCGGTGAAACATTTTGGAATGGAATTCAGATTGTGTCATTAGTGCAAGAACCACACGCTAGCAGATGGCAAAATGCGGCAGACTATACTGCAAAAGTAATTGAAACATATTCTCGGGATTTTGGAATGTATGTATATAACAAAATGGTAGTTGCCGACGCCAGAGATGGAATGGAATATCCAATGTTGACCTTAGATGGTGGCGCCGATCCTTCTTACCGTGGATTATTGGCGCATGAAGTTGGCCATAATTGGTTTTTCGGTATGGTAGGAAACAATGAAACTTATAGAGCTGCTTTAGATGAAGGATTTACTCAGTTTCTTACTGCTTGGTCACAAGAAAGCATTGATGGACTTTATTCGGTGCGTGGAGCGGTAAAACAGAATTATGCAGAACGTTATTATAGACCAGAACGTATTCGATATGCAAGCGTTTACATGGGTTATTTGCGAGATGGAGTAAAGGAAGTTGAAACCACTCTAAATACACATTCTGATGACTTTGATGGTGCGCTAAATCATGGAGGAGGTTATGGTAATGTTTATTATAAAACAGCAACCATGTTGTATAATCTTCAATATGTTTTAGGTGATACCTTGTTCCAAAATGCAATGAAGAGTTATTTCAATACTTGGAAAATTGCACATCCTTATTTGGAAGATTTTAGAAATTCAATCATTCATTATACAAAAACTGACTTAAATTGGTTTTTTGACCAATGGCTGGAAACTTCTAAAACAATTGATTACAAAATAGGAAAGGTTAGGAAGATGAAGGATGGGCAGGTGAAAATTACTTTCCAGAGAAAAGGAGAAATGCAAATGCCAATTGATTTTTCTGTTTATGATTTAGAAGGCAAGAAAACGGATTACCATATTCCAAACAATTGGTTTGAAAAAGAAACAAAAGCCACCATTTTGCCAAGATGGATTGGATGGGGAAAATTGAAAGAGAAGTATACAGCTACTATTAATTGTCCAACAGGTTTTTCAAATGCAATAATTGATACAACATACAGATTGGCCGATATCAACTTGACCAATAATGAGCATAAAACACCTATAACAGTTAAGTTTGATTCACGGGTTTATAATGTGAGTGATTGGAAAAACTACGAAATATTTGCTAGACCAGATATTTGGTATAATAGAGTAGATGGATTTAAATTTGGTTTTCATTTGAATGGAAACTACATGCAAACCAAGCATGTTTTTGATTTTACATTTTGGGTAAATTCAGGGTTAAGAGTTTTAACAAGTAACACCGAAAATGTTTTTAATAGCTATAATCCTATATCTTTTAAAGGGAATTACAGGACTGCAACAAACCGAATCTTAAAAGGCTCTTCAGTTAATTTATCTGCTCGATATATAGATGGATTAGTAGCAGGAAACATTGGCTTTGAATTTAAAAACAGAAAAGAAACAACAACATATTATGCATTTTTCAAAGCAATGTACCGCAACGATTCTACAGATCTCGGTTATTTAATGTATCAAAACGACTGGAACCTAAAAAAGTGGAACATTACCATAAATGTTGGCCTCAAACATGGGTATGATTATGCAAGAGGAGAAGGTATTATAAAACTAAACCTTCGTTCAACGGCTATTGGTTCTGATTATAATTATGCACAAATAAATTTAAGTGTAGTAAATAGCAATTACATAGGCCGATTCGTTGTAAAGACTAGATTTTTTGCGCAATGGGGAACAGGTAATAATGTAGCTCCAGAATCAGCTTTATTTCTTGCAGGAGCTAATCCAGAAGAAATGATGGAAAATAAATATGTGCGTTCAGCGGCATTTTTTCCTCAACAATTCGATGGTTTTGGTAATAATACCAATAATTTTCAGTTTGGTGGAGGTTTAAATTTACGTGGATATAATGGTTATTTAACACCTTACGAACGCTCAGACGGATCTATTATAGCAGCTTACAGAGGTAATACAGGTGCAGCAGGCAATATCGAAATCGAATTCGACCAATTGTTTCGAATCAGACCAAAATTCACGCGCAAATGGTTAAAACTTAACACTTATTTATTTGGAGATCTAGGTGTATTAAATGTCAATTTGAGTAACGAGAAATTGATGTTTGGTGATCTGCGTGCAGATGCTGGTTTAGGTGTTGCTGCAACAATTAAGAAATGGGGGCCATTAGCGTTCGAAAGGCCACTTACTGTTCGATTTGATATGCCATTTTTATTGACAAGGACTCCAAACGTTTCGCCAGATTTTGTTCAGTTTCGCTGGTTAATTGGCGTAAATCGGGCGTTTTAAAAAAGTGGTTGCAAGAGTTCTAGTTGGTTTGCCCTTGAACCTTTTATTAGGATAGTACATCCTGATAGCGGAGCCAGTTCGAAATATGCTATTGCTTCTGTTACATTTGAAAAGACTGTAATTGAGCTTTCGTAAACAATATCTTTATAAGGTTCTCCAACTAGGAATACTTTATTGAAACTGCTTTCTTTTATCAACTGCACTAATTTTTGATGTTCCAATGTTGCTGTTTCTCCCAATTCCATCATTTTACCTAAAATAACAACTTTATTTTCAGCGGGTAACGCTTTAAAGTTCATAATAGCAGCTTCCATACTTGTTGGATTTGCATTGTAAGCATCTAGTATCAAGGAATTGTTTATTGTTTTCAGAAGCTGTGAACGATTATTGGTTGGTGAATAAGAAGAAACAGCTTCGCAAATTGATGTTGCCGGAACTTTAAAATATACACCTACAGCAATAGCTGCTAGAATATTTTCATAATTGTAACCACCCATTAATTGAGTGTTAACTTCGTATTCTTCAGCATCATTTTTTGTTTTCCATTTCAATTGAACGAATGGTGAAGAACCTAAATAAGTTCCTATTACATCGTTTTTTAATGAGTTACCAAAAGTAATTTGATTGATTCCTTTAGATTTTTCTTCAAAAACACTGTGAATTGTATTTACAAAAAGACTTCTATTTGAATTGCGAATAAAGTCGTATAGTTCAGTTTTTGTTTTTATAACTCCTTCGTATCCACCCATACCTTCTAAATGAGCCTTCCCAATATTGGTAATAAGTCCAAAATCGGGTTCCGCAATTTCTACTAGTTCTTTAATGTCTCCTTGTTTGCTGGCCCCCATTTCAATTATAGCCATTTGATGGCTTTTATTTAGCTGCAATAAGGTTAATGGAACACCAATATGATTGTTTAAGTTTCCAACAGTTGCTAAAGTATTGTATTTTTTGTTGAGCACTTTAAAAAGAAGTTCTTTAGTCGTCGTTTTTCCATTGCTTCCTGTAATACCAATTATTGTTGCATTCATTTGTTTGCGATGATGCAAAGCAAGCTGTTGCAGAGATTTTAAAACGTCGTCAACGAGTATGTACTTTTCGTTGAGCTGATACTCGGGTTGGTCAATAATAGCAAATGCACAACCATTTTCAATTGCAGTTTTTGCAAATTTGTTTCCGTTAAAATTAGGTCCACTTAAAGCAAAAAAGATACTTCCATCAATAAGTTTTCTAGTATCAGTAGAAATAAGAGGGTGATTTAAAAAAGCTGAGTAAAGCGATGATATATTCATATAAAATAAAAAACCCTGTAAATGTAAATTTACAGGGTTAATAAACTAAACTTTTATAAATTATTTTTTCTTATCTCCACCTAAACCAATTGGACTTCCAACGCGGGTCATAGCGCATCTAAATCCAATATGCTCGGTAGCAAGGCGCTCATCAAGATAGCGACGTGTTCCTGGTGACATATAGTAAGCCCTGTCTTTCCAAGATCCACCTTTGTAAACACGAGAACGATTATTTATCATTGAAGTTGCTCCGAACTCGTACATCATTTTACTTAATGCTTCATCGTCATTGTCTTCAGACTCGTAAGAAGTAGAGGATTCTTTATCACCGTCTAAGTAATTTATATTATCTGCTTTTCTATAGTTACGACGTTCAGCACTTTCAGATTCTGTAACATTACGGTATTTTATTCTTCCTAAAGAATCTTTATCTGCAACAGTATTGTCTTCATTTCTTGTTACTGTTTTGTAAACATTTCCTCTAAAAGCACGGAAATCAGAAACATCTTCAGGAGTTAAAGGTCTGTAAACATCCATCACCCATTCATTAACATTTCCTGCCATGTTATACAAGCCATAGTCATTCGGCCAGTAAGCAGTAACTTCAGCAGTAATATCGGCGTTATCATTCAGTTTACCAGAAGTTCCCATATTATCACCTCGTCCACGCTTATAGTTAGCCATCATTTCACCTTTGAAACTATCATCTGCATTTCTTAAGATGTGTCCATTCCAAGGATACAATCTACGTTCTGTGATTAACTCTTCAGTTGTATTTCCAATTAATCCAAGTGCAGCAAATTCCCATTCTGCTTCAGTTGGAAGCCTGTAACGTGGTAGAAAAATACCATCTTCCATTTTAACTTTTCTTGTGGCCCCATCACCTTTAGATGGGTCTAAATCTTCTAAATCGCTTTTTACCAATCCTTCATATTGTCCGGACAAATATGCATCAGAGTTAAAATTGTTATCTGCAACCTGACCAACTGGATCCATTTTAAGGATTCCTTCTCTTACTAATATGTTTTCGTTTACTCTGTCTGTTCTCCAAGCACAATAGTCATTTGCTTGTAACCAATTTACACCAACTACCGGATAATTTTTAAAGGCTGGATGTCTGAAGTAATATTCTACATAAGGCTCCATAAAAGCTAATTTATCTCGCCAAACTAAGGTGTCAGGAGTTGCTTTGCGCGCTACATCTGGATAATCTACGTCATAAACACGTTTTAACCAATACAAGTAATCTCTGTAAAACTGATTTGTAATTTCAGTTTGATCCATATAAAAAGAAGAAACTGTAACACGACGTGGCATATTGTCCCAGTCTTGCGTAATTTCTTGTTCAGTTCTACCCATAGTAAAGGTACCACCTTCTATAAGCACCAAACCTGGACCTGTTTCCTGCTCAGTATAATCAATGTTGAGATAACCTCCATTTTTAGGATTATTGTATTCCCAACCTGTTGCTCCTGAAGTATCTTTTGAGCAAGATTGAACAATAAAAAGCGAACTGCCAATTATTCCCAAAGACAAAAACTTGATTTTTGTAGAAAGCATGTTTGTTAAATTAGGGTGTAAGATTTTATTGAATTTTAAATTCATTCTTTAATTAACTAAAACGATGGACAATTTATTGTGCGGTAACGTTTCTTTTTCGGTTTGCATTCCAACTGCATGGCAAAAGATATTTCATGAGCTCCAGCAGTAGCATTAGTTAATCTTGAAACAGTGATGTCGTAACTGTAACCAAATTTAAATACACCTTGTTGTAAACCAATTAAAGCAATAAATGCATCTTTATTTCTATACCACAAACCTGCAATAAAAGGGCTTTTTTGGAAGTACATTCCTATGTTAATCTGTCTAAAATCTTGTTGCTGTTGGAACAAGATATTAGGAGAAATTTTCGCAGGGTCGTTAAATCTCGTTTTTCTACCTAAAGGAATTACCGCTCCTGTGTGGGCAGTAATCTTCATCGGTAGCTTACTTGTTGGAACTAAGAATGATTGGTCGGGTTGAGTTAAATGGTGTGCCGCAAAACCGAAATAAAATTTATCACTATAAGCTAATAATCCAGCACTAAAATCTACATATGATACTGATTGTGCCGGTTGCTGCTCAGCAGTTTGATAAACAAATCCAAATCTAGAATCAATTTGGTCTCCAAAAGTTAGTTTTGACCAATCTAGCGTTCTTTGAGCGTAAGTTGCTTGAAATCCGGCTTTTATAGAAAAGTTTCTATTAACCTCCAAATGGTAGGAGTAAATACCGCTTACATTGGTGGAAACCAAAGTTCCTTCTCCAGCTACATCATTTGTAACTAAGACTCCTAGTCCACCGCTAATACCATCAAAATGTTGGTCATAAGAAGCGCTATAAGTAACAAAGTTTCCTGGAATAGCTGGCCATTGGTTACGATAATTCAATATAAACCTAGGGCAACGCACAGAACCTGCAAATGCAGGATTGAGGTACAATGGGTTTGCATAAAATTGTGTGAACTGAGGATCCTGTGCATGAACCTCTGGAACTATTGCTGTGAGTAGCAGCAAAAATGGAATAAACCTTTTTATCATCATCACGAATTTAGGTCAATTAACGGCATTAACAATACGGTGTTACAGTTTTTATTTTCATTCTGCTCACAATAATGTAAGAAAGCTGTCGTTTTTTGGCTCGTGAGCAAATGTATGAGATTTTTTATTTTGTAAAAAACATTATTTAAAAACTTCATGAGCATTTAACGGTTAATATTTATAATCATTGTGTAAATTCTTTATAATGTTCTTCTGAAAATATCGCGTAGATTTGGCGTCAAATATATGCTAAAACCCTTTAAATGTATCAATTAATTAATAATTTCGTTTAAAATTTCAATAATCACAATTAATGAAAAACTTTATTTTTCTAATTTCATTCTTATTTGTTGCAAATACCGTTATATGTCAACAAAATCAGAAACTCTCGCGCACGATAACTTGGAACAAACTTCAAGAAATAAAAATTTCAAAATACGACACAAAAAAATTAATTCATTTCGATAATGCCCAATATACAGATCAAAATTCTGATTTACCTATTTATACAGAAGCCATCCCATTAAAGAATGCGGCTACTTCTGTTACTGCCAGAATTGTAAATTCTACATTTGGTCCGCTTCCAACAGAAGAGCAAAAAATAGCACAAAACTTCGTTGGTTTAACTACCTCACCTCAATTAGAAGCTGTTGTATTATTGGAAATGAAAAAGCCAATTTTACAATATAGTATTGTACCATTTAGAAAAAATGGCAATTTTATTGAAAAGTTGCAAAGTTTTACAATAGAATACGAAACAATAAATAATGGAAGTGTTGCGCGCGAAACGAATTCTACTGCTTTAAATTCAGTTTTAGCTTCGGGCAATTGGATAAAAATTGGAATAGTTGAAACTGGTTTGTATAAATTATCTGCAGCTCAATTGGTTAGTCTTGGGTTTAATATTAATTCCGATCCTAGAAATTTTAGAGTTTATGGCAATGGAGGTTTACAGGTTCCGGAAAGGAATAACGAATACTATCCTGACGATTTATATGAAAATGCAATATTAGTAAACGGAGAAACTGACGGAACCTGGAATGATGGTGATGCAGCATTTTTTTATGCCAAAGGAAATGTAAAATGGACTTACGATGCAACCAAAGGTATATTCAAACATTCCAGAAATTTATACAGCGACACAACCTGGTATTTTATTACTTCAGATTTAGGTCAAGGGAGAAGAATAACCCCGCAAGCCCAAACTTCAGGAGTTTCAACATTAACAGTAGACGCTTTTGATGATTATAAATTCATTGAAAATGATGAAGAAAATTTTCTAAAATCTGGAAGAAGGTGGTTTGGAAATAAAATGGAAGTAGTAAATAATCATTCTTTTAATTTTACTTTCGATAATTTAACAGGAGGTCAACATAAGGCAATTATTGGCCTAGCAGCAAGAAATACGGCTCCTACCAGTTTTTCAGTTAATGTAAATGGACAGTCCTTTTCGCAGATTGTTCCTGCTTTGGCTTCAACTGGTTACTTAGATACTTATGCCAGAGAGAATGAAAGTGTTTTTAACTATACAGGTAATTTAGGAGCATCTTCCGTAAATATTTCTAAACAAACAGGCTCGAGCATTGCGTGGGTCGACTATGTGATATTGAATGTTAAAAGAAGCTTACTTTTTAATGGAAATCAATTATCGTTTAGATCCACAGCTGCAGCAGCAAATGGAGGTGTTGTGAAATATGAGTTAGGAAATGTAAATGGAGATGTGAGGTTGTGGGATGTTACAGATTATAGAAATCCATTAAATCAACAGTTTACTTTAAACGGCAGTATCTTGAATTTAACCATTCAAATGGATTCTTTGAAAGAATATGTTGCATTTAATCCTTTTGGGACTTCATTACCTACTCCATTTCTTGGTGGTGTAGTAAATAATCAAAATCTACATTCAACGGCACAAGTAGATATGATTATAGTAGCACCACCTCAATTTTTAGGGCCTGCAAATCAATTAGCAGAACACCACAGAAATTTTGATAATATGACCGTTACAGTTGTAAATCCAAAACAGATTTATAATGAGTTTTCATCTGGACATCAAGATATTGCAGGTATTAGAAATTTTGTAAAAATGTTTTATAACAGAGCCGAAACAATAGACGATACACCTAAGTATTTGCTGTTGTTTGGTGATGGCTCTTATGACCCGAAAAACAGAATTGCTGAAAATACGAATGTTATTCCAACTTATGAATCAGTAGAATCTTTGAATCCTATAGGTTCTTTTTGCTCTGACGATTTTTTTGGATTACTTGACCTAAATGAAGGGAGCAATATTCACCTTGCAAACGGAGGGGCTTTAGATATTGGAATTGGAAGATTTCCTGTTAATACCATTGAAGAAGCACAGGCAATGGTGAATAAAACTATTCATTATGCTACTTCTAGAGAATGCTTAGATGATTGGAGAAATGTAATAACATTTATCGCAGATGATGAAGATGGAGCGGACCATTCTGACCAGGCTGAAACGGTTTCATCTATTGTAAACCAATTTCATCCTGAATATTCTATCGAAAAAATATATTTAGATGCCTATCAACAAGTAACAGGAACAGGAGGGCAAACGTACCCGCAAGTTAATACAGATATTACGAATAGAATTGAACGCGGTACTTTAATCACTAATTATGCAGGACATGGTGGAGAACAAAGCCTTGCATTAGAGCGAGTTATAACGATTCCAGAAATTAATGCTTGGGAAAATTATGACAACCTAACCCTATTCATCACAGCAACCTGTGAGTTTAGCCGTTTCGACAATCCAGAATTCACTTCAGCTGGAGAATATGTTATTTTAAACCCTAATGGAGGTGGAGTTGGATTGTTTACTACAGTTAGATTAACTTTTTCTTCTTCAAATGAAGCACTCAATCGCAATATTATGGATACCTTATTTACAATTCAAAACGGTAGTCATTTGAGATTAGGTGAAATTTTAAGAGTTGGAAAAAATTCAACAGGATCTTCATTTAACAATAGAAGTTTTGCATTACTTGGCGATCCTGCTCTTATGTTATCCTTTCCTCAATATAATGTACAAACAATCTCAACAAATTCAGTTCCAGCTACAACTAATGGTATTCCAGACACCTTATCAGCCTTAGAATATGTAACTATCAAAGGCTTTATTGCTGATGATAACAATAATCCAGTTACAACTTTTAATGGAGTTTGTATTCCCACAGTTTATGATAAAGCCGTAACTGTAAATACTTTACAAAACGACCCTAGTTCACCTTTAAGACAATATCAAGTAAGAAGAAATGTAGTTTTTAGAGGACCAGTAACTGTTACAAATGGCTATTTTACTTGCAATTTTGTAGTT
>Ga0247831_1003900_pt1 | contig 20828 bp, 19 predicted proteins | sample LaCruzMarch2015__9_FD_192406 | JGI IMG/M metagenome (GOLD analysis project Ga0247831, IMG submission 192406) | Freshwater microbial communities from meromictic Lake La Cruz, Castile-La Mancha, Spain - LaCruzMarch2015_1m | ecosystem: Environmental > Aquatic > Freshwater > Lake | place: Spain...
GAAATCTGCTCAACCAAAAAATCTTCTCCAAGTGCATTAATAATTTCTGCAGCAGATAGGTTATTGGTATCTTTTAACAAGCGATTAAACTCAAACAATTGTAAATTGTGATCGGGAAAGAAAATTCCCATGAAATTGCTCCATGGTCCAATTTCATTTTTATTTAATTCTTCTGCTAGTAAAACTGAGGATGCACTCCTATGATGACCATCTGCAACATATACTCTTTCAATCTTTTCGAATGATGCAATAATTGCATTTATATCATCTTCTTGTTCTATTACCCACAATTGATGTTGTTTCCCGTCTTTTTCAAAATCCGCATATTTTTCATTTCCAACAAGGCGGCTTACTAAATTGTCGATATGTGCCTGGTGTGGGTAGGTAAACATTACTGGTTCGGCATTTATAGCAACTGTTTTAAGATAATCTTTAAGCTTTTCTTCTTTTGGGGCTAGCGTTTGTTCGTGTATTTTAATGTTTCCGTTTCTGTAATCTTCGGCTGAGATATTAGCGATTATTCCAGTATATGTGAAATCGGGTTTTATTTGCCGGTATATATAAAATCCGGGTTTTGTCTTTTTTTCAAGCACTCCCTCTGACAGAAAAGATTCAAATTTGTTTCGACTTTTCTTTAAATTTTCTAAAGTTTTTGGTTGGTTTTTTTTTCCTTTTACTAATTCTGGTTGAATGATATGTAGAAAAGAATATTCATTATTAGTAACTATTTCTGTTACTTCTTTTAAAGAATACTTATCATAAGGTTTTGAAGCGACCTTTTCAACTATACTTTTTTGGGGAACAATACCATTAAAAGGAATGAGTTTCGGCATCTATTAATTATTCTTGAAAAATGAAATAATACCCTCTGCCATTTCTTTTCCAATTCTTTCCTGAGCTTCTGCAGTAGAAGCTCCAATATGCGGTGATAATGAAATACGAGAATGGTGCAACAATGCTGCTGCCGGAGTTGGTTCGTTTTCAAACACATCTAAACCAGCAAATGATATATGTTTTGAATCTAATGCATGTAACAAGGCATCTTCATCAATTACTCCTCCTCTTGCAGCATTTATGATACCAGCACCAGGCTTCATTAAATCTAGTTCTTTGCCTCCAATTACGGCCTTTCCGTTAATTTTTCCAGGAACATGCAACGTAATAAAATCGCTTTTAATAAGTACATCTTCTAATGGTATGGTGGAAATTTTAACAGGAATATCTTGCTTGGTTGGTAAAATATGAATATGTAATGTTGCTTCTTTAATGAAAGGATCGCTTGCAGCTACATTCATCCCCAGTCCAATAGCCATTTTTCCAACAGCTTGACCAATTCTGCCAAATCCAATTATTCCAATGGTTTTTCCTTGTAGTTCAATCCCTGCAGAATAAGATTTTTTCAAGTCGTTAAAATGAGTTTCTCCTTTAGTCCTCATTTCATGATTTGAGTTTTGCAAAAAACGAACCCCACCAAATAGATGGGCAAATACCAATTCTGCAACTGACTGAGAAGAAGCAGCTGGGGTATTAATTACTTTAACACCTTTAGCATCTGCATATTTCACATCAATGTTATCTAATCCAACTCCTGCTCTTCCAATTAATTTTAAGTGAGGGCAAGCATCCATCACACTCGACGTAACTTTGGTTGCACTTCTAACTAATAGTACATCAAAATTACCATTATTAATAGTTTCAGCTAAATGCCCTTCAGTAGCTTTCGTTGTTTCTACAAAAAATCCAGCTTCCTCTAAAAGCAATTTTCCTAATTTATCTATGCCATCGTTGGCTAAAACTCTTTTCATTTTTTTTAAGTATGATTTTTTTAAGCATTATTTTTTTCAAATTCTTGCATCACATCTACCAAAACCTGCACACTGTCTATATCCATTGCATTATACATAGAAGCCCTAAAACCTCCAACAGACCTGTGACCATTGAGTCCACTAATGTTCGCTAATTTTAGCAATTTTTTGAAAGCATCTTCTTTTGATGCATCAGTCATTACAAAATTAGCATTCATCCAAGACCTGTCTTCTTTAGCAACTGTGCCTTTGAAAAGCGAATTTCTATCTAATTCAGTATAAAACAAATCTGCTTTTGCTCTGTTCCTATTTTCAGCCCATTCAATACCACCGTTTTTACTCAACCATTCTAAGGTCAGCATTGATACATATACAGCAAATACTGGTGGCGTATTATACATAGACTCTGCCTCTACATGAATTTGATAATTAAACATGCTTGGCATTTTCCTTTGAATTTTATTCAGTAATTCTTTTTTTAATATAACCATAGTGGCACCAGCTGGCCCCATGTTTTTTTGCACACCTGCATAAATCAAATCGAACTTATTGGCATCAAATCTATGACTAAAAATATCTGAAGACATATCGCAGAACAATGGAACTGGAGAATTTGGGAAATCCCTTGTCTGAGTTCCATAAATGGTATTGTTAGATGTAAAGTGGAAATAATCTACATCTGTTGGAATAACATAATTTTTAGGTATATGTGAAAAATTATCGGTTTCGGAACTTGCTAAAACGAGTGTTTCCCCATAATGTTTTGCTTCTTTTATTGCTTTCGATGCCCAAACTCCAGTATTTACATAAGCAGCTTTTTTATTTAAAAAATTGTGAGGAACCATAGCAAACTGAAAACTTGCACCACCTTGAAGAAAAATAACGGCATATTCATCTCCAATACCTAAAAGACTTTTAACTAAATTCTCTGCATTTGAAAATATTTCAATCACATCTTTTCCGCGATGCGATACTTCAAGTAAAGATAAATTCGAATTGTTAAAATTGATACAGGCTTCTGAAGCTTTTAATAAAACCTCTTTTGGTAAAATACCTGGCCCTGCACTAAAGTTGTGAACTTTCATAAAATTTTATAAAAATATTTTGCAGCAAAGGTAAATAAAGAGGTTAACCTTTAATGAGAATGTTGGAAATAAAAACATACTAATTTGAGGAATTTCCTTTTTTTAATCATTAATGTCTTTTGCTTAAAGTGAAGAGCATTTATGATAAGTTTAGAAGCTGAACCTAATTTTATGAAGTTCACAATTTGCTACTAAAATCTGATTACTTTTACCCCCGTTTTAAAAATACGATAATGAGCGAAAATGCACATTCTGCTGGACTTAATAAGATAACCGCAGCAGGATTAATCATTACATTAGGAATTATTTACGGAGATATTGGAACTTCTCCTTTGTATGTAATGAAAGCGATAGTTGGAGATAGAATTATCTCTAGGGACTTAATTCTGGGTGGGATTTCATGTATTTTCTGGACATTGACATTACAAACGTCTATTAAATATATTATATTAACACTTCGAGCAGATAATAAAGGGGAAGGTGGAATTTTTGCGTTGTATGCACTTGTCAAAAGAACTAAGATATCTTGGCTTTTATTCCCTGCAATAATTGGTGGGGCGGCTTTGTTAGGCGACGGAATCATAACACCAGCTATTTCAGTATCTGCTGCAGTAGAAGGTTTAAGAGATAAATACCCGATTAATACGCTTCCTATTATAATTGGAGTATTATTTTTATTATTTGCAATACAACAATTTGGGACCAAGTTTATTGGTAAATTTTTTGGGCCTGTAATGTTAGTTTGGTTTTTAATGCTTTTTGTCTTAGGAGTAAGTCAAGTAGTTACCGATTTTTCTGTGTTAGCGGCTGTTTCACCTACCTACGCATATAATTTATTGGTAGAATACCCTCATGGTTTTTGGATATTAGGTGCAGTATTCTTGTGTACAACAGGTGCAGAGGCTTTGTATTCTGATTTAGGTCATTGCGGAAAACTAAATATCAGGGCTTCATGGATTTTTGTAAAAACTGCATTGTTGATTAATTATTTTGGACAAGCTGCTTGGTTATTGAAATCAGAAGGGAAATTATTAAACAATATGAATCCATTTTATGAGATAATTCCAGAATGGTTTTTTATTCCTGGATTTATCATTGCAATGGTGGCAACTATCGTGGCAAGTCAAGCATTGATTAGTGGTTCATTTACTCTTATTAATGAGGCGGTACGTTTAAACCTTTGGCCCAAAGTGAGAATAAGCTATCCTACTGACCTCAAAGGACAATTGTATATTCCATCTATCAACTGGCTGCTATTTTTAGGTTGTGCAGGAATAGTGTTGTATTTTGAGGAATCAAGTGCTATGGAAGGTGCTTATGGAATGACAATTATCATTGGTATGTTAATGACTTCCACGCTGTTGGTTTATTATATGGGAATGAAACGCTATAATAAAATCCTTATAAATGTTTTCATTTTCATTTACCTAGCAGTAGAAAGCTCTTTTCTTATAGCTAATTTTGAAAAAATACCAGAAGGAGGTTGGATATCATTATTAATTGCCACTTTAATTGCCTTAATAATGTGGTCTTGGTATGATGCTCGTAAAATTAGAAACAGGTATGTAGAATTTGTGAAATTAGATGAGTATCTTGAGTTGCTGTGTGATTTAAAAACAGATTTAAGCGTTCCAAAATATGCTACACACTTGGTTTTCTTGACGAGTGCTAATTATGAAGAAGAAGTAGAATCAAAAATTATTTATTCTATTTTGCAAAGGCAACCTAAGAGAGCCGATATTTATTGGTTCCTTCACGTAGATGTAGTAGATGAGCCCTATAGAATGGATTACAGAGTAAATGAAATAGTGAATGATACTGTTATCAGAGTTGATTTTTTCTTAGGTTTTAGGGTAGCTCCTCGTATTAACCTAATGTTTAGAAAAGTAGTACAAGACTTGGTTAAATGTAAAGAAGTAGACATCGTTTCTCGTTACGAATCGTTGAATAAAAATCAGGTTATTGGAGACTTCAGATTTATTGTTTTGGAAAAATTCCTATCGAATGAAAATGATATTCCATTTTACGAGAAAATAGTATTAGATATTTATTTTATGCTGAAGAGCATAAGTTTATCAGAAGAAAAAGCTTTTGGGCTTGATACAAGTTCTGTGCACATTGAAAAAGTTCCATTGGTAATTTCACCAATCCGGGAAATTAATTTAAAAAGACTACCATCTCCAAATCATTCTTGATACAAAGCATCGATTTGCTTAGCAAATTTTTCCAAGATTACTCTTCTTTTTAATGACAATTTAGGTGTTAATTCTCCAGTAGCTACAGACCATTCATTAGGAACTAGGTAAAATTTCTTTATCATTTCGTAATTGCTGAAATCGGCATTTAAATGATCTACTTGCGATTGAATCATTGCAATAACTTCTTTGTTTTTGCAAATTTCTTCGTTATTTGAGTATTCTACATCATTGCTTTTACACCATTCTTTTAATGCTGCAAAAGATGGTACAATTAGTGCCGACGGGTGTTTGCGGCTCTCCCCAACAACTATAATCTGTTCAATAAATCTAGATTCTTTGAATTTATTTTCTAAAGGTTGAGGCGCAATATATTTACCGCCCGAGGTTTTAAAAATTTCCTTTTTTCTATCGGTGATTCGTAACATTCCATTTTCATAAACCCCAATATCTCCAGTGTGCAGCCAGCCATCTTTAATCATTTCTGCAGTTGCATCAGGTCTTTTATAATATCCGAGCATTACATTTGGTCCTTTGCATAATACTTCGCCGTCATCTGCAATTTTTACTTCTACATCATTTATTGTCGGACCAACAGAACCAAATTGTCTTTTATTTAATCGGTTTACTGTTATCACAGGAGATGTTTCTGTAAGTCCATAACCTTCTAAAACATTAATTTGGGCCGCAGTAAATACTCTGGCTAACCTTGGTTGTAAGGCTGCTGCGCCAGAAACTATTACACCTACATTTCCACCTAGCGCTTCTCTCCATTTACTGAAAATTAGTTTATTTGCTAATTTTAACTGGAATTCATACCAAGGTCCATTTGCTCCATTTAATTCATATCTGTGGCCTAATCCTAAAGCCCAGAAAAAAAGTGCTCTTTTTATTCCGCTTAATTCATTCCCCTTAGCTACAATTTTATCATACACTTTTTCTAATAAGCGAGGCACGGTTGAAAACGCAAATGGTTTTACTTCTTTTAAGTTTTCTCCAATTGTTTCTAGGTTTTCTGCATAATAGATTCCGGCCCCAACATACAGATACAAGTAAACAAGCATTCGCTCAAATATGTGAGAAAGGGGAAGAAAGCTTAATACTTTATGTTCATTTCTAACGGGACAAACTTCTCTAGCTGAAATTAAATTTGAGACCAGGTTATTGTGAGAGAGCATTACGCCTTTTGGTGTTCCAGTAGTACCTGAAGTGTAAATTAAAGTTAATAAATCGTTTGGCTGTATAGCATCTTTGTATTGCTGTAGAAGTTTAATTTTGGTCTCATCACCCTTCTTCTGGATGCTTTTATAATAAGGAATTCCTTCAAATTCCTGGAAAGTAAATATATATTCTACAGATTGGGTTTCGGTTTTTAATGCAGATATTTTTTGATACAATTCTTTATCTCCAACAAACACAATCTTTACAGTAGCATCATTTAGTATAAATGCAGATTCAGAAGGACTCATAGTTGGGTAAATTGGAACACTCACCGCTCCAATATTAGCAATTGCAAAATCTGCAATGTTCCATTCAGGGCAATTTGTAGAAACAATTGCAACTTTATCATTTGGCAAAATTCCTAAATCCATTAGACCTAAACTGAGCATTTCTACTTCGTTTATCATTTCGTTTATGCCCAATGGAATCCAATTCCCCTTCTTCTTGCAAACTAAAACATCCTCACGAGGATAGCTTTTCTGAATGTGCGGTAAGATGTCAATAATCCTTTTTAAACTCATAGTGGATAAAATTATGATTTTTTCAAATATAGCCCAAATGAGTTTACAAGCTATATTCAAAAATTAAAATCAATAAATTTTACTGGAGTTTTTCTAGGAATGATTGGTCAATGGCCCAATACTGAACTTTTTGAATTGCTGTTCCTTCGTCTATTAGGTAAAGTTTAGGAACGCTACCTTCACTTAATTCTGCAAAAACCCTATGATTCATCAATGCATGTGGAACATTTTCAATTTTTGATCTTCTTGCAAATAGGTCCCAATCAGCGGTGTCTCCAGACGTTATAATTGTAATTGGAGCTATAGGAAATTTCTTCTTAAGCACATGTAATCTATAAGCAGCTCTTTTACAATAAGGACATGTAAGGGTTACAAATGCTATTAATTGTTTGCCCTCATTCAGATTTTTGGGCAGTTGACCGTATTCTTTAGGAGTAATAATAGTATCTAGTCTTTCAAGTTGCATAGGCCTTTGAATTTCTTCAAAAGCACTTTCTCCGTAAACTGCCCAAGATGCCGGATAATTCAAAATAAATGGAAAACTGACACTCGTTAAAAATAAAGCAATAATAATTGGGATTCGAAATTTCCAATTCAATGATACTTGAGGAAGATTATAAAGCAGAATTGTTAAGCCTAAACCAAAGCTTCCTATAACTATTCCTTGATAAATATTCCATTGAAACAATTCTCTTAAACACAAGTAACAACGGTCTAATTCTATCTGCCAAATAATAGAACACTGAAAAAAAGTTGAAAATAGAAATAAACCGAACGGCCAGATTAACATTTTTTTAGAATGGTTTAATCCTAAAACCAGCACCAAACCAGAAAACATAAATAAACCAGATATAATTCTAATGATATACGGTGCAACAAACCATGTTGACCAACCATTATCTACTAATGCAGTTTCTGAAAAATCTAATGTTTGAAGCATGTAATAACCTAAAGAAAAGGTCAATAGTGCTAGAATAGTCCTGACGATATGGGTAAATATTTTCATATATGGATAAAAAAAAAGCTGACCCTAAGATCAGCTTTCTTTGAAAAAAAGTTTGACTATTTTTCTTTTGCAGTACAAGCAATTGATCCACCAGCAGTAGTTAAATCACCAGCATTGCAAGTAGTTTCAGCATCATCTTTCTTTTGCTTACCTAAATCAGAAGTAGTAGTTACACTAATACCACCAGAAGTAGTAACACACTCACAAACGTAATCTTTTTTGCAAGAAGCTAAGAAAGCAACTGCAGCAACAGCAATAATTAATTTTTTCATGTTGATTGGTTTTTGATTTTTGTGGGACAAAAGTATATTTTACAATCGAAACTACAAGTTTTTTTTACATTTTATAATTAAAAACTATAGCATAATATCGTTATCTGTTACATTTTCAGGTATTTATAAGTTTTAAAACAATTAATGAAATAGTAAATGAGTTCGTTATTAATGTTACTTTTGAATTTTAAGCAACATGAAAAAGCATTTAATATCGATTTCAATTATTTTATTTCTCTCTAATTCAATTATTTCTTGTAAAAAGTGTTTGAATTGCAATACAACAGATAGTTCAGGTAAAATTATAGATACTTACCAACAAACATGTGGGAAAAAGGCCACCCTAGATGTACAAGAATTGAGTTATAGAAAATATGTTCCAGATTCATTAACATTAAATTGTACCCGTGCAAAAGAATAATTTAAATTACGTTTTATATTTTTCTTTGATTTTCTCTTTGTTTTCCGGATGTAAAAAATGCATTACGTGTGAAAGAAAAGATGCTGCTGGCAATATTCTTATGGAAGCTACTAAAACCTGTGGAACTAAAAAAGAGCTCGAAGCAGAAGAAAAGCGCGTGAAAGACCAGGCTTCGCTTTTAATAGGAGCTACTTATACTTGCGTAGATTCAGATTAGTTTTTAAGAAATTTTCCGGAATAATTTTTAATCCCGTTTTTCAATTGAATGATGTAAACACCATTACTCAAACTAAAAAGAGGAATACTTTTTTGTCCTTTATTTAAAGTTCCCGAAAGTACTGTCTTACCGCTTAAGTTATAGATTTGATATGTTGTAGGTCTTGACTTTTCATTTTCTAACTGAACTTGCAAGTAGTTGGAGGTTGGATTTGGAAACAAAGTTAAATTGAGCCTCTCAGTTTTTTCTTCAAAACTCAGAGGTGTAGCAATTCTAAAATCCCAAATTCCCCTTCCGTAAGTTACAAATCTTGCAGTTTTCATTTGATTGTTGTATTCCACACTCCAATAAGTTTGATCGGGAGCAACACCTTCAGACATTGGAAACCAAGAATCAGCATATTTATTGTAAACATATGGTCCAACCTCAGTAGCCGCAAAAACAAATGTTTCGGCAGGTGTTGCCGCTAGTTTAAAAACCATAGTTGATGGTAATCCATTTGATTTTGCTGTAAAGTTGGTCCCGTGGTTAGTTGATAGATAAACACCTGGATTTGAATACCCACTACCCGAAATCCAGACTTCTCCAAGAGTGTTATTTGATGGTAGAATGCACGCTCCATATAGATAATTACCTTCAAGATTGGCGTTTATGCTAGATGTCGTCCAACTCATTCCTCTATCGGACGAATGGTAAAATCTCCCTCCATCTGTTATGGCATACCAATATTCTGAATTGATTGGAGAATATGCCAATGCAGTAATATTACCTATCAGTGGAGCGCTAAAATCTTGTGCTGAAATATCACTCCCATTAAAATCTAATTGTACAATTTTGTTTCCTACAGCAGCATATGCGACAGATTCATTATCAGGATCGGCCATTAATGGTGGCATCCAAAAGTAATTGGCTCCTTGAAAATCATAATCATAACTTAATTCCCCGTACCCATCAGGATAAAAGATGGCTACTCCAGGATACACCATCCAAAAACTATTTCCGCCGCTTGTGCTTACAAATTGCCCATAATCACCGCTTACAACCTGCTCAGGAGATAATATTCCGGAAGTGCTTGTTGTAGACCTTTGAAAACCTTGATCTTGTGAGCCTATTAATACTAAATTTGTATCTTCTATGCCTGTATAAGAACCATAGTATTGACTCACATTCAGTCCATTCATACTAATATTTTGTACAGTATTTAAGTTATTGTTTGAAATGTAAGTTCCTCCATCAGTATTTATTAATAAGAATGGCGTACCATCTTGATATTTAAGACTGTTTACTGACGGAATATCTGCATGTAGCTTATTAGCTACATTATCGTAATAATCGAACCATTCGTTTACCATAGCCCATGATACGCCGCCATTTATGCTTTTATAACATTCTATGTCACCAAAAAATAATAAGTCAGGGGTTTCAATAGAAGCGCTAAAGCTGGTTTTAAAGAACGGGTCTTTTTGTGTGTCACCAGAAAATTGCCAGGTAACTCCTGCATCCTGAGAGCGGTAAACTACTTGATTTACGTATGCATACAAGTAAATTTGGCCATTATCCGCTAAGTGACCAGTTAGCATAGTATAACCTGAAATTCCAGTTTCTACTGTTCCAACTTGAACTGCAGTATTTGTTTCTCTGTCAATCTTATACGCTTTATCTTTATTTACAATAAATGGATCACAATCGCCAAAAGGCGCCACCCAAAGGTCAAACTGACTAAGTGAATTGTTTGCTGTTAAGTTAAAAGACAGCATTCTTGTAAAATTACTTCCTTGGTCAATAGATTTAAACAATGAAACTTTGGAACCTGAAAATGTTTCTCTTAGCAGTGCATAAACTGTTTTAATGGAATCGTCGCTTACTATAACTCTTTCAATTCTGTCTGTGCCTCCAGTTAGAGTTGAGAAGCCAATTGAACTCTGCCATGTTTCTCCATCATCATCTGTGTAATAAATTTCACGGCTCCAAGTTGCTGCCAGAATTCTTTTTAAGCCATTGTAATGAATTACTTTTACATATTGAATATCATCAAATTGTAATTGGTCATTTAGTACTTCCCAGTTTGTTCCATCTAAATTTCCTTTCCAAATATTTCCTCCATCCGACCCAACGTATAATTTGTTTGTGCTTGTATCTAAATCGGCGTACCTAGTTCTTCCTGCTAGATTTATACTTCCTTTTTCTACCCAATTTCCTTCTAAGTTAGCTCCTGGAATATTTACCATACCACCAGACCGGTTATTTTTTTTTGCTAGAAAATTGGTGTAATTCTCTAGTCGCGTTTGTTTGTCCATTGCTCTCCAATCAACTCCAGGAGCTGTTTTGTGCATTTGTTCAATCCATTGCAGGCGCCTCATCTGCTCCTCTGCTTCACTTTCTTCTTTTTCTATTCTTACCTTTGTTCCTCCTGAAGTTGGGTTTAAATAATACTCATTGATATCTTTTTTTAAGGGCAACAATTGCAACCCAGACAATATTATTGACCCGGTAATTGATGAAATTAATAGTAATTGGTAGAATTTACTTTTTTGAAACATTTTGTAACTTGCAGTGGTTAATTAAAAGGCTAAAATAGCTGAAATGAACTCTCTTTATGCGAAGTCTTAAATATTTAGCAGGTTTTACAATTCCTTTATTTGCCCTTATTTCATTTCTTTGGCCAAACTATTTTGCATTTCTGACGCTGATTTATGCTTTTGCTATCATTCCATTTGGAGAGCAATTTTTTACTGGAAGTGCTGAGAATGTTTCTGAAACTGAGGAAAAACAACTGCTTTCTGACAAAACGTATGATTTTTTATTGTACCTCAGTTTGCCAGTTCAATGGGCAATCTTAATATTGTTTACATATTTGGTTAGTCACAATGAGTACACGCTACTACAATTAATTGGAATGACTTTGTCGGCAGGTATTTGTTCTGGAACTATTGGTATTAATGTGGCTCATGAACTTGGACATCGTTCCAAATATTACGAACAATTTATGGCTAAAGGACTTTTACTGAGTTCGCTTTATATGCATTTTTATGTGGAACATAACAGAGGGCATCATAAATATGTAGCAACTCCAATTGATCCAGCAACTGCGAAACTAAATGAATCTGTTTACTCATTTGTACTTCGTTCATTTATTGGAAGTTATGTTTCAGCGTGGAAAATACAATTGGAGCTAAATAAAAAACACAAATTATCTTTCTTTAGTTTTCAAAATGAGATGTTTTGGTTTCAAATAATTCAAATTTTTACAGTAGCCTCGTTTTATTACTTTTTTGGTTTTTTGGCAGGTTCGCTATTTATTGTTTCGGCTATAATCGGGTTTATTTTATTAGAGGTAATCAATTATATTGAGCATTATGGTTTATTGCGCAAGGAGGTTGCACCAGGTCAATATGAAAAGGTGAAACCAATTCACTCCTGGAATTCAGACAAGACCATTGGACGACTCATGCTTTTTGAATTAACAAGACATGCAGACCACCATTACAAAGCTTCAAAAAAATATCAAGTGTTAAATCATCATGACGATAGCCCTGAACTACCTTTTGGATACCCAGCAATGATGTTATGTTCTTTAGTCCCTTTGTTGTTTTTTAAGATTATGAATCCTCGGATTCCTAAAGAACAACTGGCTCTTGCTTCCTGATTATTTTCTTATCACATCTCTTGAACTAGCTTGTGCAGCTGCAAATATTGTAAGATCTGCAATAGAAATTCTAAAAGGAGTTTCAATAATATAACGGATAGTTTCTGCTATATCATCTCCAATAAGTGGATCCAAACCTTTGTATATAGCTTTCGCTTTTTCAGCATCTCCTTTGAAACGGACCAAAGAAAATTCTGTTTCAACCAAACCAGGATTTACGCTGCTCACACGAATTCCTTTTTCATGTAAATCAATTCTCATAGCTCGGGTGAGGGCATCTACAGCATGTTTTGTAGCGCAGTAAACATTCCCTTTTGGATACACTTCTCTGCCAGCAATAGAGCCCACATTTACTATTTGAGCACCGGTGGTATTTTCAAGAAATTTTATTGCTGAACGTGTCATATACAGCAGACCTTTAACATTAGTATCAATCATTTGGTCCCAATCATTGGTATCTCCGTTTTGAATAAAATCCATACCTGCTGCTAAACCTGCATTATTGATCAATACCCTTATTTGTTGAAATTCAGTTGGTAATTTCTCAAAAAAGGATTCAACTTCCATTTTATTTCTCACATCAAATTGAGCCATGTACACTTCTGCTCCTTTTTCAACTAATTCATTTTTAGTGGATTGCAGTATTTCCTTTCTTCTGCCGGTTATGATTAGCTTCCTTCCTGGCTTTGCCAGTAATTTTGCGGTTGATAGTCCTATTCCTGAAGTCGCTCCAGAAATTAAAATGGTCTCGTTAAGCATATTTTCGAATTAAATCTTTAAATAGTTTAGTCAGTCTGTTGGTATCCATCAATAATATCAAAGCCATCATTAAAAAAGGTAATGCAGGCATTCTGTATCTTACCAAAGTTCCTAAAATTGGTGTTGTAAGACCCATTATAGAATACAAAACCAAAGTAAAAGTGATACAAAACCATACAAAGGCCCTTTTTTTTGGGTCGGTAATTGGCCTGTACAATCCAATACAAAGAATAATGAAAAAACAAATGAAGAGATTTTCATAAGCTGCAAACCATTGCATTGCATTCTTTGCATCTAAAACACTTGGTCTTATTGCAGCGTTTATAATGGCTTGAGGCCAGTTTCTTAAGAACCCAAAGAAGGAAGGATCTAATGGATTCATTTCTATCAGGCTTCCAGAATCTGTATAATAAGCCAATCTTAACAAAGCTTGCTGTTTAAAAGCGATGACTTTAATAAAATTAATAGAAGGAAACAAGAGTTGAATATTGAATCCAACAATTACTATCATCATTAAAACTAATAAATATGTAAATCGGACATTTTTATAGGTTCTAATTCTACAAATAACAAGAGCGAGTAAACCGGGTATGAATGCAAATAGTATATGCACCTTAAGCAAAGAGAAGCCTATTACAGAAAGTATAATAGCCAAAATGTAACTTAATTTGAACCCAACATTTATCAATTGAAAAATGCTATAAATCAATATTCCCATCCAGAAAAATACAATTCCTTCTTTTAATACACCAGAACCCCAGCACAATACAGATGGCATTAAAAATACACTGACACCTAACCAATATTGTTTTTCATGAAAATACCTGTAACAAGCTTTGTAAATTAAACATAAGCCAATCAACGATAAAAAACACCATACCAACGTATGAACAGCAAATACTCCTAATGAAAACAATCTTACAAAAGCATTGAGCCTAATTAATGTGCGTGTATCATAATACACGTCATAATCAACATCATACGGCCTATACCAATTATTCATTTTGAAATAATAATGGTCAAAATAAGGCGCATTATTATCTAAGCCAGAAATCATTTTGAAGAAGTCCTTAGGTTTATCAAAAACGGCTTCATACATAAACTTACTGTCATCAAATAGTTTGTATAAATCTGCGGTACTTCTATCTGTATAGTAGTTTGTATAAATCCAGGTCAATGAAAGTCCTGCTCCAAATTTTAAAAGAAAGACCAATTGCGCTGTATATTTTGGAAGACCGGGGAGCTTAAAAACTTGCCATTTCCCAATCCAATAAAGCATTACAATGCAGTAAAGTATGCTAATAATAGAGGCAATTACTTGTTGCAAGAGAATAAATTTGATTGAGTGCGAATGTAAGGTCAAAATTGGATTTATTTCTTTTACTTTGATTTAATCAATTACATGTATGAAAATCGTAGTCGGAGAAAATGAATGGAATATCGTTGTTCTTGGAAAAGGAGATAATATTTTACTTGCATTTCATGGCTACGGTCAAAGCCATGCTGTTTTTGAGCACCTGGCAGAATTGATGAATGAATCTTACAGTATTTGGTGCATAGATTTAGCTTTCCATGGCGTTAATTCTGAAATTCCTCGCAAGTTTCAATTTGAAAAGGAAAATGTTGATGAATTAATGAATAAAATCTTAATCAAATCAGAGAAGTCACATGTTGGATTATTAGGATATTCAATTGGAGGAAGAATTGCATTAAGCATTGCCTCTTTCTTTCCAAATAGAATATCTGAGATTTATCTTTTAGCTCCTGATGGTTTACCAGTTTCAAAAGCTTATTACTTTTTAACCCATACCTGGCTAGGAACTACGTTATTCCGAAGATTCGTAAATAGAGCTGGGTTTGCCAATTTTTTAGTTAAACTGGGAAAAAAAATAAGAATATTGTCCTCAAAATTAGCTGATTATTACCTTTTTGAGATAAGCACACTCGTTAAAAGAAGGCAGTTGTTTTTAACTTGGATGTCTTATAAAAAAGCATTACCCAACAAACAAAATTTAGTAAATTGGAATAAAACAGGCAAAGTAACCTGCATTTTAGGAAAACACGATGGGGTAATTCCTCTAAAGAAAACGCAAAGAGAATTGAAAAAAGTGTTTCCAGATTCTAGGGTTATTATTCTTGAATCAGGTCATAACTTATTGAGCGAAAAAGCAGTGAAAAAACTTTCCGGCTATTTTTAGGCAAAAAAAAAGCGACTCAAAAGCCGCTTGGATAGAAAAAGAAGTTTGCTTAGCGCTTGTGCAATTTAGCAGAAGAAACAGTTAAACGTTTTCTTCCTTTTGCTCTACGAGCAGCCAATACACGACGTCCGTTTGCACTAGACATGCGCTCACGAAATCCGTGTTTGTTTTTTCTTTTACGTACCGAAGGCTGATAAGTTCTTAACATGGCTTCTAAAAAATTGGATTGCAAAAGTACTTGATTATTTTTAATCTGCAAGTACGAATTAATAATTTTTTTAATGAAGATTTCAAGAAATCATCTTATTGATGAAAAAACTGTTATAAGATGAATGCTATATTGATATTCAAAACAAACCGATACAAGCATTTACAAGACTTTTAATTTCTTCTTCCGAATTAAAACTGTGCAAACAAATTCTTAATCTTTCACTTCCTTTTTTAATTGTTGGGCTTCTAATAGCGCGAATGTCAAAACCTTTTGATTGCAACTGAATTGCTGCTCGATTTACATGCTCATTTCCAGGAATTAAGATGCATTGGATAGCAGAATTACTTGAAGTGGTATTAATTTGATTTTGTTGAATGAGCGACTGAAAAAGATTGATGTTATTTTTCAGATTAAGTGTTTCTTTCTCTGCAAATTCAAAATATTGATAAGAAGCAAGTATTTGTGCCAAAGTTTCCGGAGGTAAAGCAGTTGTGTAAATAAAAGGTCTTGAAAAGTTTACAAGATAGTCTGTTAGAATTTTGCTACCTACAATTGCAGCACCATGCGCGCCAAGTGCTTTTCCAAAAGTGTAAATACGCGCAAAGCATGCGGCTGCATAGAGCTTGGTATTCAATAAACCATCGTTTTTATTTCCACAAACTCCCAATGCATGTGCTTCATCAATAACCAAATGCCAAGCATTTCTTTTGCAAACTTTTATCAATTCTTCAATAGGGGCTGCATCCCCATCCATGCTGTAAATACTCTCAGCAACTACAAATACATTTCCAGTTGTGTATTCCTTTAATTCGTTTAGATGCTTTGTGTCATTGTGTTTGAACGCCATGGCCTGTGCTTTACTCAGCCTTATGCCATCATGAATGGAAGCGTGTATCAATCGGTCAAATAGAATGGTATCACCTTTTTGTGGAACGCATGAAAAGAACCCCAAATTCGCATCATATCCTGAATTGAAAATCAAAGCAGAATCTGCTTGGTGAAAATTTGCTATATGCTTTTCAACTATCTCATATAAAGGATATTGACCGCTTATTAAGCGAGAGCCAGAAGCCCCATTTATTCTATTTGAATCTTTGTAATTTTTAAGAATTTCTAGGGCTTTTAATTTGAGTTCTGTATTTCTAGCAAAACCTAAATAATCATTTGAAGAAAAATCAATTAAGTTCTTATTAAATTTGAGTTCCCGCCAATTTCCTTCTTCTTTGCGTTTTAATAATTGGTATTGGAGAATGGCATTTAGTTCCATTTTTATTTTGAAATACGCTCTCCAGTCAAAGCTTCATGTTGTTTTATAAGGTCTATTACATGCAAAAATTCAGGCGAACTGTTGGTAATAAATCCGCCTTCCTCCGCCTTTTTAAAATCGTCGGCTGCTGCATGATAAGCTTTAGATAAAAATTGAGCAGCTCCTCTGTAATAGTAAGCCTTGGGAACGTTTGGATTAGAGTTAATTGCAGCATCAAAATCCAATTTTGCTAATTTATACTCCGATAAATAAAGGTCAATTAATCCAATGTTGTAATAATATTCGAACCTGTTTTCTTCGCCTTTTTGTGTGCTTAATCTTAAAACGGTTTCCATATCTTTTCTGGCAAACTTAAGCTGTTGTGTAGGCATTCCAACTTCACCATAATTGCGAATTCTGGCGTAAGCTCTGTTGTTATAAGCTGGAATAAATGTAGAATCAATTACAATAGCTCTGTCGTAATCAAATACTGCTTGACCGAAGTTCTTCCTTGTTAAATAGCAATTTCCTCTCTCAAAAAAAGCAGGTAAAGACAGTGCTTCATATCTGGTTGCTTTTGAAAAAAAATCGATAGCCTTATCAATTTCTCCTAGTTGTTTGTAACCATATCCAATTAAAAAATCTGATTCAAAGGTTTGCTTTGCAGGATTTGCATCTTGTCTTAACAATCTAACAGCTCCTGACGCATCTCCAAACCGAATCATTTCCATAGCTTGAATCAAGTATGGCTGTTCGGTTTTAATAGCATTTAATGGGTCATTGTAAATTGGTGTAACCTGAGAATATAAATGGTTAAACAGGCAAATGCAGATAAAAAAAAGCCATTTAACCATCATATCTAAGATTTATGCATTTTCAACTTCTACTGCCAAAGGTTTTTTAAATGGCGCTCTGGGAGCTAAACCAAATATTTTAAACATTTCCATATCTACATCAAATTCAGGGTTAGATGTAGTTAATAACTTCTCTCCAGTAAAAATTGAGTTAGCACCTGCCATAAAACACAAAGCTTGTCCTTCTAAAGACATTTGTTGACGACCAGCACTCAGGCGAACTACTGTTTTAGGCATCACCATTCTTGTAGTGGCAATCATGCGTACCATGTCCCAAATAGGAACAGGAGCTTGGTTTTCCATTGGAGTACCTTTCACAGCAACTAGTGCATTAATAGGAACAGATTCTGGATGTTCGGGTAAATTTACCAAAGTATACAACATTCCACAACGATCTTCTGTACTTTCTCCCATTCCAATTATTCCACCAGAACAAACTGTAATGTTAGCTTTTCTAACATTTTTAATGGTGTTTAATCTATCATCGTACTGGCGTGTAGAAATAATATTGCTATAATTTTCTTCGGATGTATCTAAATTGTGGTTATAAGCATACAAACCTGCATCCGCTAGACGTTGTGCCTGACTTTCAGTAATCATTCCTAATGTGCAGCAGACTTCCATGTCCATTGCGTTCACTGTTTTAACCATTTCAATTACATTGTCAAAGTCACGATTGTCACGAACTTCTCTCCACGCAGCACCCATGCAAACCCTTGAAGCTCCTCCTGCTTTTGCGCGTGAAGCATATTCGGTTACTTTTTCAACAGACATCAATTTATGCACATCTATATCTGTATGATAACGAGCAGCTTGTGGGCAATAGCCGCAATCTTCAGAACAACCACCAGTTTTAATAGAAATTAATGAACTAACCTGAACCTCTGAGCCCTTATTATATTTACGATGCATTGTTGCTGCTTCATGCACCAGTTCAAGTAAAGGTTTGTTATATATATCAATTATTTCTTGTTTGGTCCAGTTATGACGAATATCACTCATAGTTTTTTAATAGATAATGTAATGCTACAAATAAAAGGAATTTCCTTCAAATTGTTGATAGTTGGAGATGAAACATATTCAGTTTTAAAATCTTACTTTTGCAGCTTCTAATTTTTTTATGAATATCCATATTATTTCTGTGTTGCCTGAATTATTATCAAGCCCTTTCAGCCACTCTATTTTAAAAAGAGCGCAACAGAAAGAATTGGTAAATCTTCAAATTCATAACTTACGTGATTATTCTAATGATAAACACAAAAGTGTAGATGATTATGCCTTTGGGGGAGGTGCGGGAATGGTTATGATGATGGAGCCCATTGTAAATTGCATCGAGTATCTACAAAAAAGTACTGCCTTTGAAGAAATCATATATATGTCTCCCGATGGTGAATTGTTAAATCAAAGTTTATCTAACAAAATATCAACTTTGAAAAATATTATCATTCTCTGCGGACATTATAAAGGAATTGATGAAAGGCTGAGAACAAATTTTATTACAAAGGAAATTTCAATTGGCGATTATGTGCTTTCGGGTGGCGAATTAGCTGCCGCTGTCTTATGTGATTCAATTATTCGTTTATTACCTGGAGTTTTATCGGACGAGACATCTGCTTTAACAGATTCTTTTCAGGATGATCTTTTAGCGCCACCTGTTTACACTAGACCTGCAGAATTTAGAGGTTTGAAAGTACCAGATGTGCTGCTTTCTGGCCATGCTGGAGAAATTGAAAAATGGCGCTTTGATCAGTCTTTACAGCGCACACAGCTAAGAAGACCCGATTTATTAAAAGATTATTAAAATATTTACAGAATAATTGCCGAGCGTAACAAAACTTTTACTAATATTGCAACCCTTTTAAAAACCTATTTTTCAGGAACAAACAATGGATTTTCTATCAACTATATCAGCACAGCTTACCGAAAAACGTGAGCTACCTTCATTCAAAGCAGGTGATACAATAACGGTTCACTTTAAGATTAAAGAAGGTGAAAAAGAACGTATTCAGCAATACCAAGGTGTTGTTTTACAACGCAAAGGAACTGGCGTTACCCGTACTTTCACAGTTCGTAAAATGTCAAATGGGGTAGGCGTAGAGCGTATTTTTCCTGATAATTCTCCTTTTATCGATAAAATTGATGTGAATAAACGTGGTGTTGTGCGTCGCGCTCGTATTTACTACATACGCGAACTGAAAGGTAAAAAAGCACGTATCAAAGAAAGAGTTGTTTAAGAAGACTCTTAAAATATATAAAAAAGCCCCTCGGAATTTCCAAGGGGCTTTTTTTATGAAGTAAATTAAAAAATTAAAAAAGCGTTTTATTCTTCTTCAAAAGAGCTCCAACCCTGTGCAACAATTGGGTGAATGCCTCCGCTTTTATCAACCATCTGAACACCTTCTCTGCTATCAGTAATATGTCCAATAACTGTTAAAAGAGGGCTGTTTTTAATTTTATCGAATTCGCTTTGAGCAATGGTAAATAACAACTCGTAATCTTCACCGCCACTTAATGCACAAACTGTTGGATCGAGACCAAATTCACGCGCCATATTATAAGTTGTAGAATCAATAGGTATTTTTTCTTCGTATAACCTACAACCTGTTTTACTTTGATTGCAAATGTGAAGAATCTCAGAACTTAATCCATCTGAAATGTCAATCATTGAAGACGGTTGAATGCCAATTTCTGCCAAGTATTCAACAATATCTTTTCTTGCTTCTGGTTTTAATTGTCTTTCCAAAATATAATCATTGCCTTCTAAATCGGGTTGCGCATCAGGGTGGTCCATAAATACAGATTTTTCCCTTTCTAATAATTGCAAACCAACGTAAGCACCTCCTAAATCTCCTGAAACAACTAATAAATCGCCCACTTTCGCGCCACTTCTTTTTACAGCTTTGTCTTTTTCAACTTCACCTATTATTGTTAAGCTTAAAATAAGTCCTGCCCTTGAAGAAGTAGTGTCGCCACCTACTAAATCAACACCATAAGCTGAACATGCCATTTGAATTCCTTCATATAATTGTTCTAAAGCTTCTACAGGAAATCTGTTCGAACAAGCAAGGCCAACTGTTAATTGTTTTGGATGCCCATTCATTGCATAAATATCTGAGAAATTTACAATAGCAGCTTTATAACCCAGGTGTTTTAATGGAACATAAGTTAAGT
>Ga0247831_1003903_pt1 | contig 20812 bp, 19 predicted proteins | sample LaCruzMarch2015__9_FD_192406 | JGI IMG/M metagenome (GOLD analysis project Ga0247831, IMG submission 192406) | Freshwater microbial communities from meromictic Lake La Cruz, Castile-La Mancha, Spain - LaCruzMarch2015_1m | ecosystem: Environmental > Aquatic > Freshwater > Lake | place: Spain...
AGAAAACACAAACGTTACATGTGAAATATATTCATTAGTTGGTCAAAAAATATATGCTGATGTCTTGAAAGATGAAAATACACATATTGATTTTTCAAATTTTCAAAATGGAATTTATTTAGTTTTAATCATTTCTGAGACGGGAGTAAAAACCTATAAAGTAATAAAGGAGTAAGCGCTTCTTCGGAAGTTGCTTTTGATGATAGAAATAGCCTACTTTATTAGTATTGGCTAGGCGCAAAAACAAATCTTAATACTTACATGCCAAGTAACACTTTAGGCAAGCACCCAAAGTGCATTTTTGTTTCGAATGAAGCATTTTAGTAGTTTTGACTTTCGGTTCCTTTAATTGCATTTTAGGTTGAAATGATTTCTGCGCCTGCCATGGAAATGTTAAAGGGAAAAATGCTTACTGGATTTCAAGCAACAAAAATTATATAAACAACATTATTTATGCTGACAGAAATTAATCCTAAGTTACCAATGCGAGACAAAGCGGTAACGAAAGACTATTACTTAAACAAATTAGGGTTTCAACTTAATGGTGATGACGACTTTGAAGGTTACTTAATGATTCACAAGGACAATATCGAAATTCACTTTTTTGAGTTCAAAAACCTCGACCCCAAAGAAAATTACGGACAAGTTTATATCAGAACAAATGATATTGATAAGCTTTACCAAACGCTTTTAGACAACAAAACTTCAATTCACCCTAACGGACATTTAGAAACAAAATCTTGGGGACAAAGAGAATTTGCTTTGCTCGACCCAGACAATAACTTATTGACTTTTGGACAGAACGTGCAATGAAAAAGAAAACTTGGCTAACAGAGAAATAAACGGCAGCCACCAAAAAAGGCAATCGCAAAAAGTACATTCCGTAAGGTTTCAAACATTCTAGGTTTTTTTTAAAATTTGAAAACAACAAAATAGATGAAATTTAATTGGAAAATGCCTGATGGGATTAGGAACCATTACAAAGAGGAACTTTTAAAATACGAAAAGGAGCTTGTAACAGGTAATTTATCAATAGCATGGCGTCATTTGGAAAGGGCTCACATCTTGGGACAACCTTGGCCCAGAGAGCACAACCATGTTCATTGGTTAATGTTAAAGTTTGGAATTCTCATAAAAGACAAAAACGAAATAATGGGACAGATACCCAGACTTCTAATTGGTGGAGTGAAGTCATTTGTTGGTAAGATACCTATTGGAAACACAGGAGGTGCAAATGTTCCACCTTTAAAACCAATGGAAATTCCGAACGATTTAGCTTTGCTTCTTAACAAATATAAAAACAACCGAAGTTAGCTGGAGGAATAAAATAAAATAGGTATGCCAACTAGCCAAATACAAAGCAGTCGAAAATAGTAAATTCTTGCGCCAAAAGATGAACATTGCCATGAAAAACCTAACTAGTCACTTTACAAAAAAACCCAGCATGCTTTTCCTTGTTGACAGTTTAGGAGCTGCTGCCACCACTTTTTTCTTGTTTGTTGTTTTGAGAAATTACCAAGACTATTTTGGAATGCCTAAATATATTTTGACAAACCTATCTATAGTAGTACTTATTTTTTGTGTTTATTCTGCTCCATGCTACTTTTTACTCAAAGGTAATTGGACGCCTTACATAAGAGCAATAAGTATAGCCAACTTAATTTATTGCGCTTTTACACTAATGCTTTTATATTTTCATTTCTCCGAATTGACTAACCTTGGAGTGGCCTATTTTTTTATAGAAATCGGAATTATAATTACACTTGTTTATGTAGAGTTAAGTGTTGCAAATGCTGTCAAAAAGTTAAGGTGATGAACTTTTAAAGAATGAAATATTTGTGGAGAGAAACGCTCCAGTTAACGGCACTAACAGCTACACAATTTATAGCATTGATGAAAAAAGTTCAATATACTATTTTTGAATTTACTGAAATTGTATTTTACATTTGGAGAATCAACTTCATGAAAATGATGAAGATGTATACCTTTCAGGCTACAGTTATGCGATACCTTATGAAACACTTTATGTAGATGAACTATCAAACATATAAACCACATAAAGACTTAGAATCCATAGTCAAATTTTATTGGACTTTGGAGGTACCTTTCGACCCAAAAAATCAAAAACAAAAAATCGTACCTGACGGATGCATTGAAATGACTTTCAATTTTGGCGACAAGATTAAAAGATATACTTCGGAGACTGATTTTATCCTTCATCCTAATGCAATGGTAATGGGACAGAGAACAAAATCATATTATATTTTACCTGTTGGGAATGTTGACACTTTCGCAATTTGTTTCTACCCCATTGGATTTGTAAACTTCGTGAAAACTTCTCTTGATAACTTTGTTGATAAGGAAACTCCTATTGCAGAGCTTTTTGGACAAGCTGGTGCCCATGAACTAGAGCAACAAATGATTCAGGCAACTGATTCCCAAGAAAGAATTCATGTTATTGAAAACTTTCTGCTGAAAAAACTTAACGAAAAAAATACGATTAGTAATATTGTAAAATCAACCGTTGATGTTCTTCTCAAAACAAATGGAACGACTCCCATAAATGTCATTTTGAAAGATTACGTTTCAAAAAGAAGACAGCTTGAAAGGCATTTTAGAAAGCAAATCGGGATTAGCCCAAAGCAGTTGGGCAAAGCTATTCGACTGCAAACAACTTTAAATTTGTTGCTTAATAAAAAATCAGAAACACTTACAGACATCGCTTACGAGCGTGAATATTTCGACCAAAATCACTTCATAAAAGATTTTAAAGACATTGTTGGCTTTACTCCAAAGGAGTTTTTAGACAATGAACATATGGCGCTATCTGTACTTTTCTACAAATAAGTTGTTAGTGTCGCATTTCTACTATTCAGATTTCTTGCCAACCCTTACTTTTGCTCTTAAATTAAAATTAGCACACCTATGGCAGCCAAAGGAATAATTCTAGCTTCGTTGGTTTCTGCATTTTGTTTTGTTTCATGCAACAATTCGGGCATGACAAATTCTGAAGCAGTTACAAAAGACACTTTAACAAATTCAAAAGTAAGAGAAATGAAAAGTTACATTTCAATGTTTGAAATTCCAGCAACGGATATTTCACGAGCAATTAATTTTTATCAAGCATTGTTAGACATCAAAATAGAAAAAATGGATGTTGAAAATATGCAAATGGGAATCTTGCCTTATGAAGGACAAATGATGCAAGGAGTGATCATTCAGGGAGAAGGATATAAACCTTCAGCGAACGGAATTACTATTTACATAAACGCGGGTGAAAATCTTCAGGTTGCACTTGACAGAGTTGAGAAAAATGGCGGAAAAATTATTACCCCTAAAACAGCTCATGCAGACGAAAGTGGATACTTTGCAATATTCCTTGACTCGGAAGGAAACAAAATGGCTCTTAACTCACCGAACTGACAGAGAAAAGAAAAGAGCGAATGTAAAAAGCGAGTGATTAATAGTTAACAGTCAGTTTATAAAAACGACTTTAACAAATAATAAACGACAAACAAAATGCAAAGTAAAGTTTTAAATGCGCTCTTAATTATCACCTCGCTTTTCGGGTATTTGGAGTGGGGTGGAAACAACCGTATCTTTCTTTTCAAAGCGGAAGCAGAAATCTTTTCTAAATTTTTTACCAACCCGAGTTCTGCACTTCATCCTTTAACAATTCTGCCAATTTTAGGTCAATTACTTTTGCTAATAACAATATTTCAAAAGGTACCTAATAAAACATTGATTTATATCGGAATTGCGGGATTAGGACTACTTTTAAGTTTAATGTTTATTGCAGGTTTAGTGAGCATGAATTTAAAAATAATAATTTCAACTATTCCTTTTATAGTTGTATCTATCTTAGCAATAAGATATTACAATAAATAAAATATGAATCAAAATAGTTTTCTTAAGATTTCATTTCTTCTCCTTTTTTCTACAACAATAGTTATTGGCCAAAACAAATCTGATGATTTAAAAACAGTTTGGGAAAACACTAAAAATCCAGATTCAGCAAGATTCAAGGCTTTGGCTGACTTCTACATTTTAAATAATCAGGCACAACCAGATACTACGCTCAAAGTTTTAGATTACTACTACCAATTAGCAAAAGAAAAAAACAATACCAAAGAGCTTTACAATATAGCAAATGACAGAGGCGGAATTTATAGACTTAAAGAAGAGTTAGATTTATCAATGCGCTACTATAAAGAAGCAGAAAAATTAGCAGTAAAACTAAATGATCCTGCCTTAAAAGCTACAATTATAGGTAACATAGGTAATGTATATGCCAATAGAAAAGACTATAAAAGGGCTTTACAAAACTTTACTAATTCATTTACGATTTGTAAAAAAATAAATGATAAAAAAGGAGAATCGCGCATGTTAAGCAGCATTGGCAACGTCTACTTGTACATACAAAATTACGATTTAGCAATAGAGTATTATCAAAAGGCGCTCACAACAATCAAAAATGTCGATGTTCCTCCAAGAAGCATTGCTGTTATCTACTTAAATATTGGCTGGACAAATTATGAACGAAAAAATTACAATGAAGCAAAGGTGCACAATGAGAAGGCTTTAAAAATATTAGAAGAAACTAATGATAAATTTTTTTTAGCGTCCGTTTATTCAACATTAGCGAGAATTCATCTTGAGTTAAATCAATTCCAAAAAGCTACTGATTATGCCGAAAAAAGTTTGGCATTAAGTAAAGAACTTAATGTATCTGGGTTAATACTTGAAAGTCAAATCATCTTTGCGCAATTAGACTTAAAAAAAGGAAATGTTGAATCCGCTAAAATAAAAGGGGAGTCTATTTTAATGGGTTTAGATAAAAACGCAAGCTTAGAGTCTCAGTTAAGACTTTACGATGTGTTGTATAAGTGTTATCAAGCTGAAAATAACCCAGAAAAATCTTTAGAAATGTATCAAAAGTACACGCTATACAAAGATAGTATCCAATTAGAAAAAAATAAATTTACACTCATAAGAGAAGTTATAAAAAGTGAATTTGTTGATTTGCTTCAAAAAAACAAGCTAGAAAGCGAAAAGGAAAAAGCCCAATTAGAATCGATACAACTTAAAAAAACATATGCTATCGTAATTGGCTCAATAATTCTAATTGCGCTGATTTTCTTTTATTTTAACAGAAACTTAAAAAGAGATAGAAAAAAAAGAGCCGAATTATTAGAAGAAATAAAAAAACTTAAAAATAATGAGGTCATTAAAAATGAGGTCAATAAACTTGTAGTAAACTCAAATGAATTTCAATTGGTAAGAGAAAAAATAGAGTTATTCATCAATAGAAAATTGAACGATACCGATTGGAACGTACTTAACATACTACTTAAAGAACCCGATATTTCCAACAAGGAGCTTGCAGAAAAAGCATTCCTAAGTGTGGATGGAATTGGTTCCTCATTAAGGAGAATGTATCTTTATTTTAATATAAAAGAATCCAAATACAAGAAAATATCTTTACTAATGGAAGCCATTAAAGCTTCTAGCTAATGATTTTTTAGCATTTCCTCAGAATAACATGGTTAAAAACTCACTTTCACAACTACACGTGAAGTGTTTTTTACTTTATAAATTGATATTTGGCCAAAATTAAGTCGTTTGATCAATGAAAAAAGTAATCTCCATTTTAATCTTATTTCCAGTTTTTTGTTTTGGTCAATGGAATCAAGTAGGTAATGCAATTAATGGGCAAGCATCTGGTGACGGTGGTGGCTGGTCTACAGCAATGTCTGCCGACGGTACTATAGTGGCAATGGGTTCTATTTTTAACGACAATGGTGGAGGTTCCGCTGGACAAGTTAGGGTTTTTAGATTATCTAATGGTGTATGGACGCAAATTGGTAACGATATCAATGGAGAAACTGGTGGTGATCAAACGGGACAATCGGTGAGTTTATCTGCTGATGGTAATATAGTGGCAATTGGCGAACCCTTTAACAATGATTTAGGATTTACATCAGGACAAGTCAGAGTTTTTAGAAACATAAATGACACATGGACTCAAGTAGGTCAAGAATTGTATGGACAGAATGCGGTTGCTAGCGCAGGAACTACTGTTGATTTATCAGCAGATGGAACTACAGTAGCATTTGGAGCACCTAACACAATAGTAAACCCATTTCCTTCATTTACTGGAAACGTAGAAGTATATCAATTACAAGGTAACAGTTGGGTACAAAAAGGAGGAGACATTGAAGGCGATGGTTCAATTATTAAGTTTGGACAAAGTGTGAGCTTGTCTGATGATGGTAATATTGTTGCAATAGGCCAAACGGGCGACCCCAGCAACATTAACGTTCCTCAACTGGGCCGAGTAAAGGTATACCAATTTGTAAACAATCAATGGACTCAAATTGGAAATACGATCTTAGGGCAAGTAGATCGTGACGAATTTGGTTTTCGTGTTAGCCTATCTGCATCAGGAAATATTTTAGCCATATCAACAAATGCTTCAAATGTAGTTGTCGTTTATCAATTAAACGGCGTAGTTTGGAATCAAATGGGAGATGCAATGTTTGGAGAAAATCCTGGAGATGGTTTTGGGTCTTCAATTAGTCTATCAAACGACGGCTCTAGAGTTGCAATAGGCGCTAAACGTTATACAAGCGGAAGTAGTATAGGTCGTGCTTATGTATTCGAAAATCAAGATGGTAATTGGACACCTTTTGAAAATCCAATTGTTGGAGTTTCCATTGACGGCCAATTTGGATTTTCAATAGCTATTTCTCAAGACGGTTCTAGAGTTGCTGTTGGTGGAATAAACATTATTGATGCAGGAAGTAACAATGGTCAAGTACGAGTGTTTGAATTTGAAAATACACCACTTTCTGCAGTTGATTTTAATAGTAGCAATCAAATTGAAGTTTTTCCAAATCCAACCAACAGCTATGTTCAAATTAAAAATAGTGCTACAATTGATTCCTATGCCCTGTTTTCTATTGAAGGAAAGAAAGTGAAATCAGAAAGTTTTTCAAACTTAAATGAATTAACTATTGATATGAGCGGCTTAAGTGCTGGTGTTTACTTACTAAAAATAAACGCTAATGGAAATATTAAAAATAATAAGATAATTAAGCAATAAAAAACCAAACACAAATCACACATTTTAAATTTAACTACCAACCACCATCCAAGGGGAATATGAAAAAATCCTATTACTAAAAATTGTTTTTTTGATTATTCCCTTTGGTTATTCACAAACATTAGATTTTACTTTAGCTAATCCGCAACCCAATTTAATGGATGTGAAAATTTTACCGAAGCAACCCATGAAAGACCAAAGTGAGTTTTGAAAAAGTGGCAGTTCTTTGCTCTCCAGACAATTAATTCATATCAGTTCTTACGTGCAGCCCTGCTAAGGATTGGAGCAAGCCACCGTGTGGCGCGGAAAGCCTGGCGCCCTTTACTAAAATATAGAAATGATATGTAAAAGCTGAAAAGGGCGGGCAGCCAAAAATCAAAATTCTTAATTTCTGGTAATTGTTTCTTTGATTTGAAATGGGGTAGTATCTTGCGCGGCGATTATGCTACTTAGGATTTATTTTGTATTTCTTGTTTTAATATCGGTGGGCTGTAAAAGCATTCAGCCCGAAGCGCCCAATTACCCTGCGGCGCGGAAAACGTTCATGAGAACTACTTCGGGAATTAATATTCCAGTGGAAATTCCTTTGATGGTTATTGAGGAACGCTTGAATAAGCAGTTTCGTGGTGTTTTGTATGATGATGACAGCTACACCCGACCTACGAATGATGATGTGAAAATAAAGGTGTACCAAAATAACCGCATTGCAGTTGGGGCCGCTGCTGACCAATTGTTGTTTACGGTTCCCCTGAAGATTTGGGCACAGGCGCGCTGGAAGGCTTGTAGTTTCTGCCCTGAAATTGAAAAACAAACGATATTTGATGTGGAGGTGTTTTTGAAATCGAAGGTGGAGGTGTTGAAGAATTATCAGTTTAGAATGACAACTTCGGCAGATGGTTTTGAGTGGAGAAGTGCGCCAACTATATCGTTGGGGCCAATTGATATACCGATAGCGCGCTTGCTGGAAGGGGTGTTGCAAACGCAACTTACCAACATTACCAAAGAGATTGATAAGGGCGTAAACAGCGCAGTTGATTTGAAGTCTCAGATTTCTGAATTGTGGAACATGGCACAAAACCCAATTTTGCTGGACGATTCGAGCAAAACATGGATGACAATGGAACCGAAAAACATTCAATTGGCGCCCATTACTAGCAATAAGCAAAACATGTTGATAAACTTAGGTTTGGAGACTTTTATAGAAACCAAAACGGGCACAAAACCTATAGATAAACCTAAAAGCGTGCTTCCTGAATTAAAGTTAACGTCTCAGCCTGCCAAAGATTTTGCTATTAATGTGCAATCTATATTGGGTTTCACAGAAGCAACTGCCATAGCGAAGAAAGCCGTTTTGGGAAAAACCTTTGCCTGGAAAAAGAAGGTTGTAAAGGTGGAAGATATTGAGATATATGGGAAAGGTGATTTGGCATACATCCGTTTGTTGCTTTCTGGAAGCGCAAAGGGTGAATTGTTTTTGTTTGGTTACCCAAAGTTTGATGGCAGTAATAATACCTTGTATTTTGACCAATTAGATTACGACATAAATACAAAAAGTGCCTTAATAAAGGCAGCTAATTGGATGGTTGGCAGCTCGATACAAAAACAGTTACAAAATCAATTGGTGTTTTCTTTTGATAAAGAAGTAAAAGAAATAAGGAAGGATTTAGAGTCAAGATTAAAGAAATACAGTTATAAGAAACTCTTTACTATATCAGGAGTTATTAATGATTTTTCGATAAAAGACATATATGTTGCAGACGACCATTTTGATGTGTATTTGAATGCCAATGGTCGCGCAACTTTAAAACTAGACGGTATAGATTTTTAATTTACAGCGGCTGATCTACCAATTTAAACCCTTTACCATGTACGTTGATGATGGAGATATTCTCGTCTTCTGAGAAATATTTTCTTAAGCGGGCAATATACACATCCATGCTACGGGCGTTGAAATAGTTATCGTCGCTCCACACCACTTTTAATGCGAAATTTCTTTCGAGCACTTGGTTAATGTTCATGCTGAGCAGTTTAAGCAAGTCGCATTCACGAGATGTGAGTTTGTGAGACTTGTTGCCAATAACCAATTGCTGCAACGTTGGATTGAAACGGTATTTCCCGATGATGTACTCTTGCTGGTTGCTGTTATCTACACTTTTTTCGGTGCGTTTTAGGATTGCTCGTATACGCATAAGCAGTTCTTCCATGCTGAATGGCTTGGTAATGTAGTCATCGCCTCCAGCTTTAAAACCTTCTATGGTATCTTCTTTCATAGATTTTGCAGTGAGGAAAATGATTGGAACTTCTTTGTTAAAAGTTCTAATTTCCTTAGCAGCAGTGAAACCATCTTTAATGGGCATCATTACATCAAAAATACAAATGTTCCATTTTTCGCGCAAAAATACTTTAAGAGCATCTTCACCATTGGGACTTAAGTGAACTATATAGCCTTTGGCGGTGAGGTATTCCTGTACCAAAAGTCCAAGGTTGGGATCGTCTTCGGCTAGTAAAATTTTCATTTCTTATTTTTTTAAACAAACGTTTATTTTCGCTTATTGGTTTTTATGGGTTATAAAATTATTGGGTAAACGGCAAATTGACAATAAAAGTACTTCCAATACCAACTTCGCTTTCTAATTTAATGGTTCCCTTGAGTTTGGCTACAATAGCTTTTACATAACTTAATCCCAAACCGAAACCTTTTACGTTATGAATATTGCCAGTAGGAACGCGGTAAAGTTTTTCGAAAACCTTTGACTGCTGGTCTCGTGAAATACCAATTCCATTATCTGATACTTTCAAAACAAAATAGCCATCCTTACTGGAAGTTTCAATATTTATTTCAGGAAATTCCTGTCTGTATTTAATTGCATTATCGAGCAGGTTAAAAATGCCATTGGTAAGGTGAATTTGGTCGCCCGTAATAATTGGATTTTCAGCATTTAAGGAAAGGTTCAACTTTATCTTGTTTCTTTCGAAGTGCATTCCTAAGCTTTTTACTGTTTTTTGAATGGTGTCGTGCATGTTTACCTCTTCTAATTGCAGTGTGAATTCAGATTTGTCGAGCACGGCGGTTTGTAAGACGTTTTCAACCAGCGTTGCCAGTCGTTTATTTTCTTCACCAATCATTCGCACATAGTTGGCTGTGAGTTTTGGTGTTTGAATAATATCGGCATCGCTGAGGGCCTCGCAAGCCAAAGAAATTGTAGAAATGGGTGTTTTTAACTCATGCGTCATGTTATTGATAAAGTCATTCTTTATGACGGCAACTTTCTTTTGTTTGATAATGGTGCTAATGGTAAAATAAAATGTAGCGGTAATTATTAAAATGAAGAAGCCAGAAGAAGCAAACATTACCCAAAGATTTTTGAATACATATTGGTTCTGCTTGGGAAAATATACCATTAAATAATCAGGGTGATAAAAAATGTCGTTAGGAAAAAGTCTCACGCGGAATTTGGTTTTCATCAATTCCTGCGTATTTTCGGTTGGGTGGTCTACGAACATTTTGTTGTTGGTGAAATCGTACAAACCGAATTCGTAATTGGTGTTGATACCTGCCAGGTTAAACTGTTCTCGCAGGAAACTATCTATTAATTCAGGATTTACACGGTCGTCAATTCCTGAGTTTACATTTAGATTATAAAGTTCTTTAAAAATATCGCTCACCATACCGCTTTTTTTCATGAGGCGTTCTAAGCGAGGATCGTTGGCTTTACCGGGCATGCTTAATTCAGAGTTTTGGTCGCTGAGCATTACATTTCCTTTACTCTGTTTGGCTTTTCTTATTTTACGGTATTGCACCTCACCCAAGCTATCGGTTTTATTTTCTTCTATTATTTCGATGTTACCGTCTTGAGTAATTTGTCGGAACTCGGTTTGTAACTCTCCCGGACTAATCTGATTCCAGTAAACGAGCCCAGAAGTAGTAGTATCTTTTCTATTGATACTTTTGCGAATCAAGGAATCGATGCCCAAAAAAAACTTTTTGCCTTGTCTGGACGCGTCGAATCTTTTCCGGACATTTTGAGCTACTTCTTCTTTTTCTACCATTTCGGAAACACTTTGCAAGGCAGTGTTAACGGTATTTTCGAAGCGTTGCTTTTCGAGTTCAAGGGCGTTGCCAATCCAGTAAATCTGAATAGCGATGAGTCCTGAAAGTGCTCCAGACATAAGAAGAATAATCAATCGGATATTTCTTCTGTTAATCATAAATTTTGAATGTGTTTTGCCAATTCAATAAAATCGTCTGGGCTTAATTGTTCTGCTCTTTTTTCCATAAAAGGATGTGACGAGTTTTTACCGTTCATAATTGGTTTAAGTGCATTTCGAAGCGTTTTTCTACGTTGATTGAAGCCTGTTTTTACAACCGTTTTGAACCACTGGTCGGTAACACCAAGTTGAATATCGTCTTTGCGAATCAGGCGAATTACACCAGATTTTACTTTTGGAGGTGGTTGAAAAACTTGTTCTGAAACAGTAAATAAATATTCGATGGTATAAAAAACCTGAAGCAGCACGCTCAAAATTCCATAAGTTTTGTTGCCATGTTTGGAAGCCACCCTTTCGGCCACTTCTTTTTGAAACATGCCGACTACTTCTTGCACAGATTCTCGGTTTTCTAAACAATGAAATAAGATTTGAGAAGAAATGTTGTAGGGAAAATTGCCAATGATAGCGCCGTTTTCACCCAGAATGGCTTTGAGGTCGAGCTGAAGAAAATCGCCTTCTATGATTCTTCCTTCTAATAAAGGAAAATGTTCTTTGAGCCAGGTTACAGATTCGCGGTCAATTTCAATGACGGATAAATCGAGGGGCATTTTGAGTAGAAACTGCGTTAGTACGCCCATTCCTGGACCAACTTCTACCACTTTTGTGTTTGAAGCTATGGTAGTGAGACTTTGTGCAATCTTCTCCGCAATGTTTAGGTCTTTGAGGAAATGTTGACCTAGAAATTTTTTGGCTTGAACTGTCATTTTAATCTACCGATTCTAATAAAGTTCTAAATGCTACACATAAACTACCGTATCTTTCTACATGTTCTTTTTGAAGTGCGGGAGCAAAAAGCTCCTTGTACACTTCGTAATTTTCCATAGAATCAAGAAAATATTGAACAGAAAAAGTACTGCCTTCGCCTTCTTCGGTAGAAAGTACCCGCATCAATCTATTCTCTATAAACAAGCCTGTATTTAACACATCAGGAATATGTTTGGTTTGCATCCAGTTAAGCCAATCTTCCACAACAGATTGGTCAACATTTACAGTTACGTTGTATAAAATCATTTTACAAAGGTATCCTTTCTTATTTTGCTTCCATAATGAAGATATTTTTAATGTAATGGGTTAACTACTTTCGCAGAAATTAAATTGACTCATATGAAGAATAGTTACTTACTATTAACTGCAGCATTATTGATGATTACACAAGGTGTTTTTGCCCAAAATGGCGATACGCTTGGTGTTTCCCCAAATTCGGTTCCACAATTTGCACCGACCAATCAGGTTTCAATTATTCCTTACAGCGGCGGCTGGTGTTATGGAACAAACAATGACCCTAATGTTTTTACAAAAGTTGCTCAGGGTTACATCAATGATGATACAGCAAGTGTTATTGGCATTTTAACATTTATTCCTAAAAAATCTAAGGGCCCGAATAATGTACCCAATACTAAGATAGTTTTTTCTATTGCGAATTTAATTCCAAACGGAGCTATAACATTTTCAGGAAACCCTCCGGTAATTACAGAGGTTCGTGGTCCAGGACCAATATTAGATTCTGTTGAATATTTTTACGATGAGGTAGACACAACTTTTGGTACTTATAACTTTGCTATGTTTTCAACACCCGTTTTTGTTTCTACGGAAATGGTTGTTATTGCCGACTTTTCTAATTTTAAAACGAATGGTGATGAGGTTGCATTTATGAGCGACAATGTTGGAAACGCATTGGGTTTAGACCTTGCATTCCATTACGCTACTGCACAATCTGCTAATATATGGTTGCCAACTAATTTTGTATTTCAAGGTGCTTTAGACAATAATGTTGCATTGTTTCCTGTGTTAAGAGGGGAACAAAGTTCGATTGGCTTTTTTAATCCATCTGGACCAACTGTAAACGGAATTAAAGCACAACTTTTTCCAAATCCTGCGGTTGAAAGTGCACAAATTACAATTGAAACAAATAAGGCAGATACCTATTTTGTAGATATATTTTCTTTGAAAGGTCAACTTATTTCTACAGTAAATTGTGGAAGCAAACCAGTTGGACAGTTTACTCAAGAATTAAACATAGAAGGATTATCTTCTGGTACTTACATTTACTCTGTGCGCAATAACGCTGGAGGAAGATATTCTAAGTCTTTTGTGGTAAGATAAAGTTGGCTTTAGTATCGCTGACTTCGAGTGCCTCAGTCAGCGGCTGGTGGCTGAGGTTCTCGAAGCCACATTGTGGCAAACTGAAAGCAGGCCAGCTCCTATGGAGAAATGGAGCCAAAAACACATGCTACTTGATGTACTTATAACAGATTAATTTTTGTATTGAATTGTGTTGTATGTTTGTGTGAAACGTTCAAAGTGTCTTTTTGACGTTTCCTTCTAATTGACTTGATACAAAACTTTTTTGTTTATGAAATATCTCTTCGCTTCTTCGAATTTTGTTAAAATTTGCTGGTTTACACTTTTGCTGAGCTCCTTTTTTGAAAGTAGCGTGTTGGCGCAAATTGTTTCTTTAACGCCAACCTTAGCCAATGCGGAACAAGCGGTTGTGCTTACCTTCGATGCCAACCTTGGCAATGCAGAACTTGCCGATGCAAGTAAAGTATACATGCACCATGGCATTGTAACCAGCGGCCCAACTGGAACTTCTTGGCAAAACGTAGTTGGAAATTGGGGGCAAGACGATGGTGTGGGTGAAATGACAGCTGTTGCAAACGAACCGGGTAAATGGCAAATCAACTTTACGCCAACGCTGAGAGAATATTATAATGCAGCGCAAGGAACTAACATTTTTAGAATTTCGGCTGTGTTTAGAAGTGCCGATGGTGCTGCAAAAGGAACCATTGCGGCAGGAAGTTACCCTTTTGGAAATGTAACTGCAAGCGGGGATTTTTACATTAACCTTAACGTTCCTAACTATATTACATTTAGCGCTCCTACAGCAACGGAAAGTTTTTTAAGCGCAGGACAAACCATAAATATTGCTGCCAATACCTCATCTGCGGCTACAGATTTAAAAATCTTACTAGACCACGGAACAGGTTTTGAAGAAGTTGCAGCTTTGGTTTCTGGTAGCAGCATATCATATGTGTATACGCCAACCCAAGCTGAGTTTCTGCAAATAAAAGTGCAGGCTACTATTAATGGGGAATTGATAGAAACGCAGAAAACACATCAGGTAATTTTATACCAAACAAACCTTACAGCAGCGCTACCTGCAGGAGTTGTTCCGGGAATCAATTACAATAACAACGATGCTACTACCGTAACTTTGGTATTGCAAGCTCCAGGGAAAACTTATGTGTATGCGGTGGGTGATTTTAGCAATTGGCAGGCATTGCCCCAAAATCAGATGTATAAAACGCCCGATGGGGAATATTTTTGGATAGAATTGAGCAATTTAACACCTCAACAAGATTATGTTTTTCAATATTGGGTAAATGGCAATGTAAAAATTGGTGACCCTTACGCTGACCAGGTTGCTGACCCTTGGAATGATAGCAGCATAGAACCTGAAGTTTATCCTAATTTGCCCATTTACACACGACAGGACTTTGGAATCGCTACAGTTTTTAAAACAGGTCAAACGCCATACAACTGGGCGGCTACAGAACAAACTTACCAAAGACCTCCGGTTGATAATTTGGTGATTTATGAATTGCACATCCGCGATTTTTTAGCTTCACATTCTTACAATGACCTTATCGATACGCTTCAGTATTTAAAAAGACTGGGAATTGATGCGATAGAATTAATGCCTGTAAACGAATTTGAAGGAAACGATTCCTGGGGCTACAATCCAAGCTACTATTTTGCTCCCGATAAATATTATGGGACAAAAGAAGACCTGAAAAGATTTGTAGAATCTGCTCACGCCATTGGTCTACCTGTAATTTTAGATATTGTATTGAATCATGCTTTTAGTCAATGTGCATTGGCAAAATTGTATTTCAACTCAAGTACGGGCAAACCTACTGCAGACAATCCTTGGTTTAATGTAAATACTGTTGGGCCTTATGCCTGGGGATCCGATTTTAATCATGAAAGTCAATACACCAAAGATTTTATTGACAGGGTGAATAAATATTGGATTACAGAATACCATGTGGATGGTTACAGGTTTGACTTTACCAAAGGTTTTACCAACTACGCACCGGGTGGTAACATAGATGGATTTGACCAATCGCGTATCAATATTTTGAAACGAATGGTAGATGAAATTAGAGAAGTTGACCCAAATTCCTACATAATTTTAGAGCATTGGGGTGGCGCTGCTGAGGAACTACAATTGGGAAATTATGGAATGAAAATGTGGAGCAACCGGAGCTATGATATTAATCCTGTGACCTGCGGAAATATTATTGGTTCGTTTAATAACTTGAATGATAGCAAGTATGTTGCTTTTTTTGATAGCCATGATGAACAAAGAATTGCCAAAGTTGCCTTGAGTGACGGAAGAATGAATGGCAGCTACAACATTAAAGAAAATTTAGTGATGTACGAACGGGTTAAAATGGCGGCAGCATTTACTTTTTTGAATCCTGGTCCGAAAATGATTTGGCAGTTTGATGAGTTGGGTTATGATATTGACATTAATTTTAATGGAAGGGTTGGAAGGAAGCCATCTCCTTGGGGGGCGAATGGTTTAGGTTATTATGAAGACAGTTTGCGACAATATATTTACAATGCATATAAAGGAATTTTAGATGTAAGGCGACAATTAAATCCTGCGCAATTGGCAACAGCCACTACCAATCATAAAACATCTGGAAATACCAGGAGATTGTTGTATAATACAAATGCAACAGACCTTATAGTTATTGGAAATTTCGGAATGGCTGCAGAAGCTATTGCGCCTCTATTTACACAAACAGGCACTTGGTACGATTACTTTTCGGGTGATTCTATTTCGGTTTCTGATGTAAATGCAACTGTGAATCTTGCTGCAGGACAATGGCATATTTATACCACTACCAGACTTTCGGAAGGATTGCCTTTGACTGTAGAAGTTTTTGATAATCCAGTTACCATTACACCTTTTCCATTTAAAAAAGGTGATGCCATAACTGTAAGATTTGATGCCACCAAAGCTTGGAAAGGAAATACTGCAGGTTTAGTTGGAGCAAATGCCGTTTATTTTCATTCTGGAACAGTTGTAAACCATCCTGATAGCACAACACTCAGCAATGTTGTAGGAACTTTGCAAGCTGATGGAATTGGCGCCATGACAGAAGTAAGCAATGATGTTTGGGAAATTTCATTTACGCCTTCAGCTTATTACAATGTTCCAGATTTAGAAGTATTTAAATTGGGAATGTATTTTCGGGATGAAACCAATGAAAACCTTGGTTTAGGGTTTAGAAACAGCACTGTTTATTTTAATGTGGAATCAGATTTACCAATAATTACGGTAAACCCAACAGCTTATGCAAGTTACAATACCATAACTGTTACGTTTAATGCCAGAGCCGGCAACAGAGAATTGATGGGAGCGAGCAAGGTTTACATGCACAGCAGTGTTGGACTTGTTGAAACTACCACACCTCAAAATTCTGCCTGGAACAATGCTGTGGGAAATTGGGGACAAGACGATGGTGTTGGAAGAATGACAGCAGTTGCTGGAGAAGTTGACAAATGGGAGATTACCTTGATACCTCGCGATTATTATGGTTTACAAGAAAACGAATTTCCATATTGGTTGGCTGCTGTATTTAGGAGTGCAGACGGCAATACGAAAGGAACAGGAAGTCCGGGTGTTATAGAAAATGGATTTATTGCAGATAACCAAGATATTTTTGTGAAAAACCAAGGATTTGTAGGCATTGAAGAACAGGTTATTCAACAACGACTTATTTACCCAAATCCAACGAATGGAGTTTTGTATTTGAAAAACATAACAGCATTTGAACGATTTGCTATTTTTGACGCTGTAGGAAAATTAAAGTTGAGTGTAAATAATACTGCTCAAACTATCGATTTAAGCGGCTTCTCTTCGGGTATTTATTTTTACCAACTCGAAACGAAAGATGGTATTTTTAAGGGAAAAATATTGAAGAATTGAAGAGAATATTGATTTTACTTTTCTGGATTATTAGCATAAGCGCTTCTGCACAACAGAAACAACAAGAAAAGTATTTACTCGATTTATCGAAAAGGAAATTCGATTGGATGGTATCAAAAAAATTGGATTCTCTTTCAATGGTTTTAGATGAACAACTCCTGTATATTCATTCCAATGGTTTGATTCAGAAGAAAGAAGAAATGTTGGAAAGTTTTAAAACAGGAAGCCTTTTGTTGGATAGCGTTAAAATAATTGATGCGGCAGTAAGAATGTTTGGTGCTACAGCTATTATTACTGGTAAAGGAAATTTTTATGGCAGCATGCGCGGAACTCCTTTTCAATCTATTTTATTATACACTGAAGTATATGTAACTGAAAAACAACATTGGAAATTGGTTTCTAGGCATGCAAACAAATTACAGTAGTTATTCTACTGCACAGCATCACCTCTCAAGGTTCTAAATCTTTTTCTTGCTTCTACCACATACAAAGAACCAGGAAAGTCGGTCATTAATTCCTTGTATAAATCCATTGCTTTTGTAGGGTTATTGAGTTGTTGCTCTGTAATATTAGCCAACATAAACAATGCATTATCGGCTAATATATCAGTGCGGTGTTTCGTAAGAATTGCTTCCAGATAAGTTACTGCTTCGGTAAATTTACCTTGTTTAATAACCACTTTGGCTTTTCTATTCAAAATATCATCTGCCAAAGTATTTTCAGGAAAGCTGGCATTTAAAGAATCTAATGTTGCCAAAGCGGCAGCGGCTTTGTTCTGATACAACCACAGATCGGCTCTCGAGAACATACGCAATGCTTCACCAGTAGTATCAAAAGCTGTGTTGTCGCCAATTAGTAAGGAAAGTTCAAGTGCATCGTTGGCGATTAATTTCGTAGTAGCCGCTTTTAAAACGTCCAGTTGAGCTTTTGCCCACTCAAATTCGCCTTTGTAATAAGCCAGTTTTGCATTTCTAAATTTTGCTTCCTGACCTAAAGTATCATTCTTCATTGCCTTTTCTACTTGGGAGTAAGTCAATGTAGATTCCCAAACATCACCTTTCAGCAATTGAATATCGGCCACTTCCAATTTCACCTCATTTAAAGGTCTCAAACTCAATCCGGCATTGGGCAGAATAAATGATTCTAATAAAACCAGCGCAGTATCAGTTTCATTTTTATAAAATGCTTTTAAATGAGCCAATCTTATTGCCAAAGATGCCGATTGGTCATTGCTACCCATTTCTTTTAAAGTATTACTCATCAACTTCTCTAAAGCATTTAATTGTTCGGGAGAATACGTGCTTGCATTTATCAATCTTTTATAGCTAGCCATTGACAATTCTCTTTTAGCAAAAAGCTGCAATTCACTTTGTGGGCCTTTATCTATCACATATTGATATGCTTTTTGTCCCGTTTCAAATTGCTCATTGCTCATGCAGGTGCGGGCCAATTCCATTACACGTTTTCCATTTTCTTTGAGTCGCTTATCGAGCGCCTTTGTTTGATTTAACGCAGATTCAAAATCCTTTTTTTGCACAAAAAACCAGATAAGCAGGTCGGAGTAAATCAAGTTATCAGGATTTCTTTGAATTTGTTTTAACAAATGCTCTCTGATTATTTCTTCTTTTGTACCTGTTTCGTCTTCCAACATCAAGTCTTGCAAAGACTGTTGAATGGGTTCCATGTAATTGTATCCTTGCAAAGCAATCAAATCGGTGTACTCATCGAGCAATTTTTCTGTTTCCCCTTTTTTGGAGTAAAGTGCAGCTAACTCTATATTGAAATTGTAAGCCCTAGGAGCCGCTTCTCGTGCATCTATATATGTTTTGATGGCTAAATCGGTTTGCTTTCTGTTTTCATAAGCGGTTGCCAGTTCCATTACTTGCTTATCATCGAAAGGATCGAGGTTTTTAAGTCCTTTTTCGTATTGTTTCTTTGCTTTTTCTGCTTCCCCACTTGCTTGATAAGCATACGCCAAATCTATCACATAAGTAAGTTGGCGAGGATATCTTTTAATCTGCTTATTAATGAGTTTCTCTGCTTGTTTAATGTCTTTCAGGTTGAGATAGCAGTTTACAAGTTGACTATAGTAAAAATTAACGGGCGACTCGGTGTACAATTTTTCGTACAACTCTGCAGCCTTTGCCCATTCGCTGTTTTGATAAAACTGACCTGCTAATTGCTCTTCTGTTGAAGGTTGCTTTTCACCTGGATTCATATCTCCCGGCTGGGCACTCATTTGTGCTGAGAAAAATAAAATAAATAGAAACTGCAATAGATGCTTCATAGCGCGAAGGTACAATACCTGTGAGAAATATAAACGCAAGGTTTTGTAATCTGTTTCATTTATGCAATTTCATTTTAAAACAACGGAGACACTTAGGTTTTTGATTAGGTGTTTGTTATTGATTTCTAGATGCAGTTTGGTTACTTTTTAAACCAATAAAACTCTGTGTTTTCTATTTCGTTGCTTGTTTCTGATTTCTAGATGCAGTTTGGTTGCTTTTTTTAAACCAATAAAAAACTGTGTTTTCTATTTCGTAGCTTGTTACTGATTTATAAACAAATTATAAAATAATTTTTAAATACAACGGAGAAACGGAGATTTTTCATTCGTTGTTCGTTCTTAATAAGAATTGATTTTAATTAAAAAAGCATAAAAAAAGGCAACCTAATTAAGTTGCCCCTTTTCAATCCCCAAACCAACCTAAATTATCCTAATAACTTTTCGTATTTATAATTACTACACCACTTGTGGTGTCTCCATATTGAGCAGGCAATCCTCCAGTTATTACAACCACTTCTTCTATTCCAGCATTTGGAATTTGTGGGTCACCAATTATTTTTACTCCGTCAATTATAAACAGGGAAGCTCCAGAGCGTGAACCACGAATATTTATTTCGCCATTACTTTCATTCTGATATACACCTGGTGTGCTATTTACCATTACACCAAAAGGTCCTCTATCTCCTGCATTTAAAAGAATATCTTCAGAAGTTATCACATCAACGGTGCTGCCACCGTGTCTGCCCCATAGCTCATCTATAGTCGGGGTGTAAAATATTTCAACAATTTTTCCCGTTGGAATTCCTAATAAGCAATTTAATTTTGTAACATCTCCCGAAGAAACCTTCACATTTTTTACATCTGTTTGACTATAACCCGTTCTACTAAAACTTATTGTGTAAGTGCCCGGGGGAATTGGTTTTATGAGAAATTCCCCATTTTCGTTTGCAACAGCTCCCAGGGTATTGGTGCCCGATTGAAGTTTCACAATTGCATATGGAATGGTTTCTCCGTTTAATGAGTCACTTACAACTCCCGAAATAGCACCAACTCCCGATTGGGCAATGCCCGTTAAATGAATTATTATTCCAATAATTCCTGAAATGATTGTTTTCATAGTTTTTAGTTTATTTCAAAATTACGTTGA
>Ga0247831_1003904_pt1 | contig 20809 bp, 18 predicted proteins | sample LaCruzMarch2015__9_FD_192406 | JGI IMG/M metagenome (GOLD analysis project Ga0247831, IMG submission 192406) | Freshwater microbial communities from meromictic Lake La Cruz, Castile-La Mancha, Spain - LaCruzMarch2015_1m | ecosystem: Environmental > Aquatic > Freshwater > Lake | place: Spain...
TCGTGAAAATGAATATCGACACCGACACCCAATACGCCTTCACCCGTCCGATCGTCACGCACATCTGCCAGAACATCGAGGGCGTGCTCAAGATCGACGGCGAGGTCGGCAACAAGAAACACTATGACCCGCGCTCCTATCTCAAGAAGGGCGAGCAGGGACTCTGCGACCGCATGAAGCAGGCCTGCGACGAGCTGCGCTCCACCGGCAAGACCATTTTCGGCAAGGCCTGATCACCGGCCCCAACCCGTTTCCCGCCGCCCTGTTCCGTCCTTGGAGCGGGGCGGTTTTTTTTCCCTAAGGAAAGCGCATCGCCACGCGTTCAACCACTAACCCGAACCCTAACGCGGCAAGCGCCAAACTTCTTTCTCATTTTCCCAAAATCTTTCTTGCCGACATCACCGTAATTTTCAAACTGCGGCACATCGAACACTTCCAAAAAAGTCCATGATCCAAAAACTTGCAACCCGCCACCGCTTCACAGCGTCCACCATCATCACCGCCACCCTGTTGGCGGCCCCTCAACTTTTCGCAGCGGACGCTCCCGCCAAGAAATCGCTTCTCGACAAGTGGGTGATCGATGGCGGCCCCACGATGCTCTTCATCGGCGCGGCCGTGGTCGCTTTCATAGCTCTCGCGGTTTACAATTTCATGAACCTCACGAAGGCGAAATACTGCCCCGCCGATCTTCAGATGGCACTCATGGATCACATGTCGAATTGCCGTGTTCGTTCCGCCATTGAGCTTGCCGCCTCCCACCCATCCTTCCTGGGGCGTTTGGTTGCCTATTCTTTCCCGAACATCGATGCGACCCAGCCGGATACTCTCGGCAGGGATCAAATCGAAGACGCGATGGCGGATTTCACCAACAACGAGAGCCGCAAGACCATGACGTGGATCAACTACATCTCCGTGATCGCCCAGGCGTCCCCGATGCTCGGACTTCTTGGAACGGTTATCGGTATGGTGAGCGCCTTCGGAACCCTGCAGACTTCCGGTGCCGCCGATCCATCCGCACTGGCCGGTGACATCTCCGTCGCCCTTCTCACGACCCTCTGGGGTCTGATCAACGCGATTCCCTGTATTATCTGCTTCTACATGCTGAAGAACAAATACAACGACCTTGTGGCGGATTCGATCCACATCGCGGAGGAGATGATCAACGCCGCCATCGCCACCGTCAATGCGGACAGTCTTTACGCCAAGATTCCCGAAGGCATCGACGTTTGATATCCCCTAACCCCTAAAAGGAAAACCTCATGGCATCTTCAAAACTCAGGGGCGCAAGCGCGGGTCATGACGAGGAGGCGAAGCTCGACATGTCACCGATGATCGACATGGTTTTCCTGCTCCTCATCTTCTTCATCGTCAACGCCACGGCCATCATCGTGAAAACCGATCCTGAGGTGCTTCCCCCCGTGGCGAAAAATTCGAAGGCCCAGGAGGACGGGCGCGGGCGCATTGTGGTGAATGTCCGCCAGGACGGCACCTTTACCGCGGAGGACTTCAACGTCATCCTCGCCGATGACAAGGATATCGTCGATCTTGTGAAAAAAGAGAAAGACAAGATCGTCCCCCTCGGCATCGTGCCCAAGCTGCACCTCCGCGGCGACCAAGACGCAGTCTTCAAGTATTCCCGCACGGCAATCCGGGCCGCTGCCGAAGCCGGCGTAGATCAGGTCGTCTTCGCGGTTTACCAAACCCACAAGGGAGTGCGTAACAATAAATAGTTTCATATACTTAGCACAACCTTTATGGCACGCCACAAGAAATTTCAGGTGTCAATGGACGCCACTCCCGAGCTGGACATCTCGTCACTCATCGACGTTTGCTTCCTGCTCCTCATCTACTTCCTCGTGACGTCAACGATCAGTCCCCGCGAGACGGATCTGGGCATGTCCCTGCCTGCCGCGAACCCGAGCAACGAACAGCCCAAGATCGAACCCATGTTCATCCGCGTGGATGCCGGAGGAGTGATCTACACCGGAGTCGGCGCGGGTCAACAGCAGCTCGATCAGGATGCCAACTCGCGCGATGTGCCGCTGCTCGACAGTCAACTGGACCTCTATGCCGCCGCGGCGCGAAGCGCGGGCAGCAACCCCCTCGTGCAGGTTTTCGTCGACCCGGGCACGACCCAGCAGCGCGTGATCGATGTCCTCAATTCGCTTGCCGGCGCCGGAATTTCCTCGGTCACATTCACCGATCTGGTGGATTGATCGGAGTTTCACGAGGAAACACCTAAAATTCCCGCGCCGTCGGACGTTCCCCCTTGCAGGACACCACCGACGGCGCATTATTTTGAAACTTTGTCCCTTCCGACCAACAACCCGAAATTTCACGAGAAATCCCACCCAAAAACGACCATGAAAAAACTCCTTCTCGCACTCGCATTCGCGGCCACCGCTGTTCCGGCAACCGCGCAGGAAAGCCTCCCGGAACTCGTCGACGCCGCCCTCCTGGCGATGAAAGAGGAAAAATGGGCGGAGGCGCTTGCCTTGAACACGAAAGCCGCGGGCTTCGGCAAGAATCCGAAAATGGCGATCCAGCTGTACGGGGCGCAGTTCGGAACGATCATTTACCGCAAGGGCATGTGCGAGCTGAAGCTCAAGAAATTCGATGACGCCATGAAGTCCTTCGAGGCCTGCTACAAGGACTATCCCAACGACAAGGTGGCCGGCGGTGGCAACGTTTTCCACAAAATGGCGCTGCTGAAATGGGGCGACGCGGCCTTAGGCCTCGAGGACTACGAGCTGGCGATCACACAGTGGAAGAAATTCCTCCAGGAGCGCGACAAGGCGAAGGACGATTACCCGCAGGGTTCCTTCCATGTGAACATGGCGATCGCCCACTATCGCCTCGGAAAAATTCCCGAAGGCAGCGAGCATCTTGAAACCGCGATCACCAACAAGAACACCTTCCCCACGCCGGACGAAGCCATCGTGGCCGGATTCCAGGCGCTGGTCTCCGCGGCCATCACAAAGCCCGACGAGCGGGCGCTCCTCGATTTCACCGTCAAGAACCGTGGAGGCCTGATCGTTGCCCCCTATGCGATGCAGCGTTACTCGAAGATCTTCATGAAGCTCGCGGCCGACGCCCTGAATGCAGATATGACGGAAGCGGCCTTCAGCCTATATCAGTTCGTGCCCGCCACGGAGGTGGCCATCGACGACCTGCGCGCCCGCATCCGCGACATGGGGCATCTCCCGCGCATTCCCTCCGGCACACTCCGCCTCGACAAGGCGAACCTCGATTCCCAGCTCGCCGCCCTGGAGGCAGAGCAGCGCGGCAACAAGTCCATTGAGATGTACAAGCTCGCCGTAATCGCCTTCATCCATGAGACAAACGGCAACGTCCACGGCTCCCACGCCGCCTATCTCCAGCTTGAGAGGTATTACCCCAAGTCCGAAAAACGTGAGGACAACCTCTTCCACCTCGTCCGCACCTCGTCGATCATCGGCAGCATCGCGAGCACCCAGAAATACGGCGAACTCTTTCTCGCGACCTTCCCGGAGTCCAAATACAAGCCCGATGTCCAGAAGCTGATGCTCTCCTCCCTGTTCTTCGACGGGAAATACGAGATCTGTATCGAGATCGCGGGCGACATCATAGAGAACAAGAAGGCGACCGAAGGCACGCTGGAACACGACCTCGTCTTGTTTGTGCTGGGCGGCTCCTATTTCTACACCGGCCAATACGACAAGGCCGCGCCGCTCCTCGACCAGCACGTGGAGAAATACCCTGAGAGCGTTTTCGCGATGTCCGCGGCCTATTTCCAGGCGTCCAACGTTTCCCGCCTCCAGTTCTGGTCGAAGGCCGCGAAGCTGCTCGACTCCTTCCTTGAGAAATACAAGGACGAGCCGAACCAGTCCTACATACCGCTGGCCCTTTACGACCGCGCCAACGCCCACTACGCGGAGGAGGAGAATGAACCCGCCCTGGAAAAGACGGCACGCATCATCAAGGAGTTCGCCGATTCACCGGTCACGGATCAGGCCTACAACCTTAGCGGCAACGTCCTGCAGGGCCTCGACAAACGTGATGAAGCCGAGGCCGCTTATCTCAAGGCGATCGAGATCGGCGAAACCCGCGCCCACGACGGCGTGGTCGGCGAGGCGCTCTTTTACCTCACCGCCATGCTCGGCGAGCATAAGAAAGGCGAGGACTACGGCCCGCGCATGAAGGACGCAGTCCCGCACGCTGACAAATATTGGAAGGATTACTCGGTAGGTTCGCCTTACCGTCCGCAGGTTGCTGTTGCCCAGATGTATGCCATGGAATCTGTCGGCCGCGGTGATGAGGCGCTGGCACGCCTTCAGGAAGTCATTTCCGACATGGCGAAGCAAACTGAAGCCGTCGGCCTTGAGCAGGCGATCAACTCCTACACCGAGTTCTATCTCGAGAAGCACACCCCTAATGAACTCAAGGAGCACTATTACAATTTCCCGGGAATCCGTACCACAGACAAGGCCGCGCGCGCCATTCTGCGCATTGCCATTATCGGCGTGTTTGAAACCGTAGCCAAGGACAAGGAGAACCCCGATAAACAGCGCGCCGCCGAGGCGATGATCACCGTTCTTTTCCAGAACCTGAAGTCGGACTTCGAACTCAAGGAGCTTTCCAACTACATCCTTGTGAAACTCGGAGATTACCTGCGCACGAATACCTCCGCGCCGCGTGAGGCGATTCCGTATTACGACGAGGCGCTCTCCCGCCAGGATCAATCCTACATGTTCCAAGCGCTCGGTGGTCGTGCCGATGTTTATGGGCAGTCCCCGCAGGCCGCAGATCTTGATAAAGGCATCGTGGACTTCGAGCGGATCTTCGCCGATTCGCAGGAGAAGCCGGAGCGCGAGTTCGCTCTTTATCGCATCATCCAGATCCTGTTGAAAAAGGGTGATTACGCCAAGGCGGCGGAGCGTGCCAACCAATACTTGGAGCGCGAGGAAGGCAAATCACTCAGCTTTACAAAATACTCTCCGGAGGTCGGCCTCATGTTGGCCGAGACCTTCGACAAGCGGAACCTTACGGATGACGCCATCGCCATGTATGTGAAAGTTTGGTCTTCCCATCAGGGACACATGATGATTTCCACGCGTGCGATCTACAGGTGGATGGAGCTTTCTTACAAACGCAACAAAGCCTCGACCGGGCCGAATGTCTCTTCCGACCGCCAAGGAGCGTATCAGCGAAGCTATCAGTATCTTGAGCTCACCGGCCGCTTCAAGGACAAGATGAGCCCCGAGGAAGTGAAGCTTTGGGAGCGTGTTCAGAAACTCAACGACCAATACGAAACCGATCCGAACGTGAAATCCATGGAAGAAATCCTCAAGGAAAAAGCGGAGGCAGAAGGCCGCTGAACCATCACGAAACCCCCAACCCAAGCCATACCATGAAACATTTCATCTTCTCGCTCCTGCTGCTCCCCGTGCTTACGTTCCCTGCTTTCTCACAGGCGTTCGAGGCCGAGGCCATCCTCTCAAAACCCGATAATGGCGGCACTTTCCGCGCTTGGATCCTCGCTGCCAGTAAGACCCAGATTCGTTACAAGACCACCCAGGTTTCCACGGATTTCATCGATGCGCCCGCATCGGATTTCGCGACTGTATTTCTCGCCGAGCCGGCCGATTACGCCGCCGCTATCGATCTCTACGAGGGCAGGAAATACAAGGAGGCACAGGAGGCGTTCGCTGCGGTCAAGAATCGCTGCAAGCCGATCGCTACATTGCCGGATAATTTCCACACCCTCGCCGCTTTCTATGAGATGGAGTGCTTCCGTCACCTCGGAGACTACGAGAGCCTAGCTGCGGAGCTGAATACTTTCATCAAAGATCCTCTCACCCGCTCGAACCACCTCCGCCAGCTTGATCTTTACATCATGTGGGACGCCGTTCGCGCCGCCGCATGGGATCGCGTGATGATCATCGCTTCGGAGAGGGATGCGGAAGTGCTTCCCGGATACCAGCGCGCGCAGGTCGCCTATTGCAAAGCCCTCGCACTCGACAATCTCGGGCGTGGCCGGGAGGCGGTCATCGAATACAATATTGCCATGACAGCGGATTCGGGAGCATCGGAGATTCTGACGCAGCAGGCCGGCCTCAAGGCGCTTGGCGTTTACCAAAAGGACACGGAAGTCCAGGTTGCCATCCAGAACTGGGGCACCAAGGACGAGAACAATAACTCGCCGGGATACACGCGCCTCACGGAAGCCGCCGCGCTGGCCGTGTTCTACCAGAAATATCTCAGCCTCGGCAAAGCCCTTCCCACAGAGCTCAAGGTTTTAGAGAAATATGTCGCCGCCAAGTGAGCTTTCGCGCGTTTCCCGGCTTGCGCCCCCGCCGCGAAAAATTTCCCGTAAAGCTTGCCGCTAAGGCCCGCCGTTTGCAATGTCGGCGCGGAACCGGAAAACTTCCGCACCGCGATGCAACGACTGCCCCTGATCCTATCCGCCTGCCTGCTTCTCGTTTCCTGCCAGAAGGAAACCCAGATCGACAAGGCGACACGCGAAGGCATTCTTATCATGGGCAATTCCGCCGATCCCAAGAGCCTCGACCTCCAGGTCGTTTCCGGCGTGATCGAAAGCAACATCATGCGCGCCCTCTTCGAGGGTATGGTTCAGCTCCACCCGACCGAGGATCTTGGAGCGCCGCCGGGAGCCGCGCTATCGGTGATCCCGGATGAGACCGCCACGGTCTGGACGGTGCGGTTGCGCCCCGAAGCGAAATGGTCGGACGGCACACCCGTCACAGCCGAGGACTTCCGTTTCTCCTACGAGCGCATGCTCACTCCGTCCTTCGGCGCGAAATACGCGGAGATGCTCTATTTCATGGAAGGCGCGGAGGACTTCAACAAGGGTAAGTCGAAGGACTTCTCATCGGTCGGCATCAAGGTCACCGATCCCCACGGCTTCGTCCTCACCCTCCGCGGCCCGACACCCTATTTTCTGGAAGTCATCAAGCACTACACGTGGTATCCCGTGCCCAAGCATCAGGTACTGAAGTTCGGAAAAATGGAAATGGTTGGTAATCCTTGGTCGCGTGCCGAGAACCTGATCGGCAACGGCCCCTACCGCATCAAGTCATACCGCCGCAACGACCATATCGAGGTCGAGCGTAACCCGCATTACTGGAATGCGGGAAATTTCCCCCTCAATGGCATCCGTTTCCTGCCGGTCAGCAACACCTTCACTGAGTCGCGCATGTTCCGCGACGGCCAGCTCCATGTCACTAACACCGCCCCGCCCGAGGTGGTGGATCTCATGAAAAAGGTCGACCCCGGCTCACTGCGGCAAGAGCCATACCTGGGCACCGTCCTCTACCGTTACAATACCAAGGTGAAACCTCTCGACGATGTCCGCGTCCGCCGCGCGCTGAGCCTCGCTATCGACCGCAAGGCCCTTTGTGACAGTGTTTACCGTGGCTTCGAACCCGCCTATGGCATGACTCCGCCGATGGGTGATTACCAACCGCCACATGGTGTTTCGTTGGATCCCGATGCGGCGAGAAAACTTCTAGACGATGCAGGCTACCCGGGCGGTAATGGCTTTCCCCGCCTCAAGATCCTGATCGCTGCGAAGGAATCCAATGCCGCCCTCGCCACCGCCATCCAGGCGATGTGGCGCGAACACATCGGTGTCGAGGTCGAGATCCAAAGCAAGGAATGGACTGCTTACATGGTCGCCATGCAGGACATGGATTACGAGATCATGGGCGGCGGGTGGATCGGGGATTACATCGATCCCCTCACTTTCTTGGAAATGTGGTCGGCCGGCAACGGCAACAATCGCACCGGGTGGGAGAGCGAACCTTTCGGGGCGAAGCTCAAGGAGTCTTTCAAAGTCACGGACCCCGCTGCGCGCAATCGTCTCCTGAGCGAGGCCGAGGAAATCCTGCTGGCCGACTCGCCCATGACGCCGATTTCTTGGTGGGGAAAAAACTACTTGCTGCATTCTTCCGTGAAAGGCTGGGATCCCCTTCTGCTCGACAGCCATCCCTACACCCACGTCCGGCTCGTCCCCTCGCCGCTGCCACGCTGATCGCCCGACCGTCATGCCAAAGCTCATCCTATCCCGTTTCCTGCAGGGCTTGCTCACGCTTTTCGTGCTAGTCACGCTGACATTTTTCTTAGTCCACGCCATGCCTGGCAGTCCCTACACGGAGGAGAAGGCGCTTCCCGAGCACATCGTGGCCGAGAAGAAGAAAGCCATGGGCCTCGATAAGCCTCTACCCGTCCAATATGCGATTTACATTTCGAACTTGGTTTTCAAACAGGATCTCGGCCCGATGATCAAGAAGGAGGGCGTGCAAGTTTCGGAGATCATCGCGGAATCCTTTCCAGTTTCGCTGGCCCTCGGTTTGGCCTCGATGGGTATCGCGTTGCTCGTGGGCATACCCGCCGGAGTCATGGCGGCCGTGAGGAAAAACACGCCCGTTGACTTCTCGTGCCTCGCCTTCGCCATGGTCGGCATCTGTCTGCCCAGCTTTGTCATTGGCCCGCTGCTCGCCGTCGGGGCCGGGCTATATTTTCAGTCGCTCAACGTCGCCGGTTGGTCATCACCCACGGACTGGATCCTGCCAGCCGTCACCCTCGGCATGATCAATGCGGCCTACCTAGCCCGCCTTTCCCGCGGCGGCATGCTTGACGTGCTCAACCAGGACTACATCCGCACCGCCAAGGCGAAAGGCGTGCCCGGCTCGCGCATTATCATCCGCCACGCTCTCAAAGGGGGGCTTATCCCCGCTATCGCTTTCATCGGCCCAGCCTTTGCCGGGATGATCTCCGGTTCTTTTGTGATCGAGACGATTTTCCAGATCCCCGGCATGGGCCAGCACTTCGTCAACGCCGCCACCGACCGCGAGTTTTTCCTGATCCAAGGGCTCGTCCTATTCTACGGTTTCCTCATCGTCGCGGCCAACCTCCTTGCTGACTTGGCCCAGATCGCCCTTAACCCGAGGATGCGGTAATCCCAAAGCTTAGTTTGAGAAAATCACCGGGTTTCTTGCGCTAGGCTGATTTCTCGGATATCGCTGGGCACATGAATAAAAGTGTCACCTCCGCCATAAGCTCATTGCTCCTGGTCACGTTTGCAGGCGCGGAGGAAATCCCGTGCGATCTTGATCCACTCCTGTCTGTTCCCGAGAATTGGGAAATGAGTCCTGATAGCTTCGAGGAGAGATACACACAGGACAAAAATCGTAACTTCGCGTGGCTCAACTCCGATCGCACACGCGCCAAGCTAAGTCGGAATCTGTATGGCAATATGGTGATCAATCTCAGTGCTTTTGGGGGGAAAGTGCCTGTCCAAGAAGCGATCGTTGATTTCATGGATGGAAAACTGAATTTGGTTACGCTTTCCATCTACAACCGAGGCGACTCCGAGAACATCACGGAGCTTGATTTCACCGCGCGCTTCACCGCCACCGGAAAGGCTGTAGGCGAGACGTTGGGGACTGCCCCGCGCCGCAAGGATGCCAAGCCCGGAAGCGGATTGCTCACGGCCGGATACAGTTGGTATTCGGCTAAGACGGGTGTAGCACTCCTCGAACACAACGAAAAAGCCATGAGCGGCGGTGATAGGGAGTTTCTCCGCCTGCGCATGGCCAGACCGGGTGCCAAGGGTTCCCTCGCCACATCTTTGACCCATAGCCGCGGTGGTGCCGCTGTTAGCCAAGGAGACCTTCCCGACAACCTGACAAAATCCGATAACGGGGACATTTTCATCTCAACGCTCCCCATGGTCGATCAGGGCGACAAGGGCTACTGTGTCGTTGCCACCGTTCAGCGCGTTTTCGAATACTACGGCATCGGCGCGGACATGCATCAGATTGCGCAGATCGCGGAAGCCGATCCCAAACGGGGCACCAGCACACTCACCATGGCGAAGGAACTTGATAAAATCGATTACCGCTTCAGGACACGGCTTGATACCATCGGTATGTCGGACGCAGGCGGTAAGCTGACATCGGTGGAAAAGAAAAAAGGGGAGTATTACGTGGGTAAACCGGTTGATGAGCGGAAATTTCTCAAGGAAATCCGCAGCCACATTGAGAGCGGCCTACCGTTGCTCTGGGCACTGGAGTTGGGTCGCTATCCGGAGAAACCCCAGCTCAACCCACAAACATCGGGGGGGCACATGCGACTGATTATCGGTTACAACGATGCGGAGAAAGACATTATTTTCTCCGATTCATGGGGTGCAGGGCATGAGATCAAACGGATCAACATGTCACACGCCTATGCGGCGACGCACGGTCTCTTTGTGCTGAAGCCGACATCACATTGAAGTCCTCTCGGCGTCTCGCGCCAATCACAGTTTCTCGAGCCCAAACGTTCTCTCTCATACGCACCGGTCGCTCCTTCAAAGGATATCCGCTTTTCCCGTGGTGCGATGCGAAGCACATCTATTGCAAAGCTCCGCGTTCCCTCTGCGCCTTGCGGTTCAAATTTTGATCCCCAGTTGCGAAATCTGGATTGGTTGCGTCTTGCCCTAAGTTTGCGAATAAAAGCACCGACATTTCCGAGAAATTTTTATGCGTAGCTCCGGATCGAAACTTTCACGCTCTCATATTCGAGCGGCTCCCTGTGTAAGGTTGGTGTTTTGCCGGGGCCGTGGTATTCCCAGGCGGAGACGTAGGAGTAGGTTTCGTCATGGCGCTTCGCCTCGCCGGGCTGGGTTTTCCCAGCCTGAACCTCGGGGTCGGACTCGAAGAACTGATGCTCGCCGCGGAAGTGGCCGCCACAGGATTCCTCGCGCTGGAGGGCGTCGTGACACATCAGCTCGCCGAACTCGAGGAAGTCCGCGACGCGGCCGGCCTTTTCGAGCTCCATGTTCGGGGAATCGGAGTCGCCGGGGATGCGGACGTTAGACCAGAATTCCTCGCGGATGCGAGGGATTTCCTCGAGCGCCCAGGTGAGTCCCTCGACGGTGCGGAGCATGCCGCATTTGTCCCACATGATTTTGCCAAGATCACGGTGGAAGGAATCTACGGTGCGTTTCCCCTGGATGGAAAGGAGCTTGGAGATACGCTCACGGACTTCGCTTTCGACTTTGGCGAAAGCGGGATTGGCGGTGGTAACCGTGCCGGGTTGCTGGGTGGCGAGGTAGTTCGCGATGGTGGTGGGGATGACAAAATAGCCGTCGGCCAAGCCCTGCATAAGCGCCGATGCCCCGAGCCTATTCGCGCCGTGGTCAGAGAAATTCGCTTCGCCGATTACGTGGAGTCCGGGTAGGTTGGACATGAGGTTGTAGTCCACCCAGAGGCCGCCCATGGTGTAATGGACAGCGGGATAAATCATCATCGGGCGCTCGTAGGGATTCTCGCCAGTAATTTTCTCATACATCTGGAAAAGGTTGCCATAGCTAGCGCGGATCTTCTCTTCACCAAGGCGCTTGATGGAGTCGCGGAAATCGAGATAAACACCGAGACCTGTGGGGGCTACACCGCGGCCTTCGTCGCAGGCTTCCTTGGCGGCGCGTGAGGAGATGTCGCGCGGGGCAAGGTTTCCGAACGAAGGATATTTCCGCTCTAGGAAATAATCGCGTTCTTCCTCAGAAACGTCGTTGGGGTGGAGTTCGCCGGCGCGGATCTTCGCCGCGGTGGCAGCGGCTTTGGGTGCCCAGATACGCCCGTCATTGCGGAGGGACTCCGACATGAGGGTGAGCTTCGACTGGTAATCGCCGGAGACGGGGATGCAGGTCGGGTGGATCTGGGTGAAGCACGGGTTGGCCATCAATGCGCCACGGCGGGCGGAGCGCCATGATGCCATGACATTACAGCCCATGGCGTTGGTGGAGAGGAAGAAGACATTGCCGTAGCCGCCGGTTGCCAAAATAACCGCATCCGCTGCGTGGCTGGAGATTGCGCCGGTATTCAGATCGCGGACAATGATACCCTTCGCGTGGCCATCGACCTTTACGAGATCGAGCATCTCGGTGCGTGGAAACATTTTCACTCCACCTTTGTGGATTTCCTTTTCGAGAGCCTGATAGCAGCCGATCAGGAGTTGTTGACCGGTTTGGCCGCGGGCGTAAAAAGTGCGGGAAACCTGCGCGCCACCAAACGAGCGGTTGTCGAGAAGGCCGCCATATTCGCGGGCGAAGGGCACGCCCTGCGCGACGCATTGGTCAATGATGCTGCCGGAAACCTCGGCGAGGCGATAGACGTTGGCCTCGCGGGAGCGAAAGTCACCGCCCTTGATGGTGTCATAGAAGAGGCGGTAAACGGAGTCGCCGTCGTTGCGGTAGTTCTTGGCGGCGTTGATGCCGCCCTGCGCGGCGATGGAGTGGGCGCGACGCGGCGAGTCTTGGTAGCAAAAGCATTGCACGTTGTAGCCCAGCTCAGAAAGGCTGGCTGCCGCCGCCCCGCCTGCTAGGCCGGAGCCGACCACGATGATGTTGAATTTCCGCTTGTTGGCCGGGTTGATAAGCTTCGAGTTCATCTTGTGGCTGGACCATTTCTGCTCCAAAGGGCCGGCGGGGATTTTGCTGTCAAGTGTCATGGAATTGGGTAAATGATTGAAATTGATTTTGGATTAGCGGTTGTTTTGGCGGCTGGTTTTGATGAAGGCGCAAAAAATGGCGGTGAGTCCGTTCGCCTCTTGCAAGAGGGATTCAACTTGTTTGACGGGCAGGATGTAGTTCTATCCAGAAGGCGGGGTCATCGGATTCCTCGACAGTGGTGCCGACTTTGGAGGCGAAATCGGCAGGGGATTTAGCAAGGCAGGCGGCGCGGTAATTCGCGGCTTTGAATGTGCCGGACCGGGGAAGTTGGTTGGCAATTGTGCGCCTGACCCGGTCATCATGAAGCGTGCGCTTCAGGCGCATCAAAGACAGCGAAAATTGCTTAAAGCAGGCTTTGAGTTCGTCAGGTGTCATCTTCGCAATACTCAATTATCAATATTCAATTTTCAGCTCACAAGACCGAGCATGATGGCGACTGGGATAGATACAAAGCCGAGCCAAATGACGGCTGCGTAGCCGAGCGAGAGCGACCGGGTCAGGCCGGCCGATTTTTTCGAGCGGAATCCGAGGGTCTGGAACATGGAGGCGACGCCGTGGCTGATGTGCGAGCAGAGCAGGGTCATGGCGACCACATAAAACAGGACGACGAGAACCTGAAGGAAACCGCCGCTGAAGCCCGCAATGACCATTTCATAAGGAGATTCCTTGGCGATCTCCGAGAGGCGGGAGCTTGTGCGGACGGTGAAATGGAGAATGTGGAAGACGATGAAAGCGAGGACGGTGAGGCCGGACCAAATCATAATCCGCGAGGACTTGGAGGCTTGGATCGTGGCCTTGTAGGCGTATTCCTGAATACGCGCGATCTTATTTTGCCGAGTCAGGAGGATGGTCGCCCAGACGTGGAGGACAACTACGACGATCAGCCCGAGACGAGCGACCCAGATCAGCGCACCGTGGCCAGCCTCGTGCAGGAATTTTGCATATTCATCGAACGCCTCTTTGCCCGCGTAGATCAGCATGTTGCCCGTTAAGTGAGCCGCTAGGAAGAGCACCATGGCCAGCCCGGTTACGGCGACTACGAGTTTTTTTCCGATGGAGGAATTCCAGTAGGCGGCGGCGCTGCGAGTTAGTGCGTTCATGAATCTAATGCGAAGTCGCCATTAATTAGACCACGCTCACGGTAACTTCAAGGGGAAGAAATTCGGTTTTTTTAGGGTGGTGTGCTCCGGCAGTTCGGTGGGCGACCGCAGTGGTCTCCGCTACGGATATCAGTTCGGATGCGAGCCGCTCATTTTTAGCGCCGTTATCCCATAACTTAAAATCACGTTGTGAGGGTGATTTTCCGACGACGATTTTTTCAGGATCAAGCACGAGGAACTTGACTGCATGACCACCAGCTGTGTGTTCAAAAATCTCCAAACGCGCCCCTAAGATCGCTCGCGGCGCTTTTTGAGGCGGTGTCCGCTTCTGGGACGAAGCCAAAGTCATCATTAGGCTCGAGGTCGATTTCGGGGCTGGCGAGGAGGGGACGGGTGATTTTGTCGATGGCCTCGAGGTTAGGGAGGGTGGTGCTTTCGGGGGCGGCTTTAAGCTCCTCGAATTTGCGGGCCGTGGACATGACGCGCGTCTCGTAGGAACCAATGGCCTTATTGTAGTGATCGACGGCATTGTTGAGTGAGTTGCCGAGCTTCGAGAAATGGTCGGCGAGCTTGCCGAGGCGCTCGTGCATGGTGCGGCCGAGGGCGGAGATTTCCTTGGCGTTGAGGGCGAGCGCCTCCTGCCGCCAACCGTAGGCGACGGCTTTCAGTAAAGCGATGAGGGTGGTGGGCGTGGCGAGGATGACGCCGTGATCCACACCGCGCTCGATCAGGCCGGGGTCGGAATGGAGGGCGGCGGAAAAGAAGGATTCGCTGGGGAGGAAGAGGACGGTGAACTCGGGAGTGTCGGTGAACTGGTCGGTGTATTTCTTCGAGGAAAGCTGCTGGATGTGGGTGCGCACCTGCGCGGCGTGCTGGGTAAGGAAACGCTCGCGCTCCGCTTCATCGCCGGTTTCGAGGGCGTTGAGGTAGGCGTCCATCGGCGTCTTGGAATCGACGACGATAGTTTTCCCGCCGGGGAGCCTCACGACGAGGTCGGGGCGCAGGCGCTTGCCCTCGTCGGTGGTGGAGCTGGTTTGGAGGGTGAAATCGCAATGCTCCTGCATGCCAGCAAGCTCGACGACGCGGCGGAGCTGCATTTCGCCCCATTGGCCGCGGCCGGTGGGCTGGCGGAGGGCTTTCACCAGCGAGGCGGTCTCTCTCTGGAGGCCGAGCTGGCCCTCGCCGAGGGCGCGGACCTGTTCCTTCAGCTCGGAATACGCGCCTTCGCGGAGTTTCTCGATCTCGCCGATGCGGAGCTCGAATTTCCCGAGCGAGTCGGCGACGGGTTTCACTAGGGTCTCGATGGCGGTCTTGCGTTTCTCGATCTCGCCCTTCGCCTCCTCGGTTTGCGAGGCGAGGGTGGATTTCGCGAGGTGAAGAAACTGCTCGGAGGCACCTTTAAGCGCGTCGGCGGAGAGGGCTTTGAAGGTGTCGGAGAGTTTTGCTTCGGCGCGTTCGAGGAGGGCTTGCTTTTCCTGGGCGGCCTTGCGCTCGGCGTCGAGGCGGGAGTTCGTTTCCGCGAGCTGGTTGCGGTAGGTCTGGGCGGTGGTTTCGTGGCCATGGCTCGCGGCGGCGATATGAGCGAGGCGGGCTTCCGTTTCTGCATTGCGGCGTTCCTCGGCCTTGAGGCGCTCGGTCAGCGCGGATTTCGCGGAGCCTGCTGCGAGGTGCGTGAAAAGCCAGCCAACGAAGAGCGAGGCAATGGCGGTGACGATGAGAGGGAGATAGGCTACGAGTTCGGTTGGCATGGTCGGGTTCTTTCTACTTGCGGGAGTGGGGTTGCTGGGTTTGTTGTGGTGTGCGCTGCTGATGAACATACTGAACCGCTGCGCTAATTCAAACAACCAAGCATTTCAAGACTATGGCACACACACTCCCCTACCTCGGATACGCGCTCAACGCCCTCGAACCCCACATCGACGCTCTGACGATGGAAATCCACCACGGCAGGCACCACCAAGCCTACATCACGAACCTCAATAACGCGATCGCCGGTAAGGCCGATCTCGAGGCGCAGTCCGCGCTCGACCTGATCACCCACCTCGCCGCTGTCCCTGATGACATCCGCGGCGCGGTGCGCAACAACGGCGGCGGCCACGTGAACCACAGCTTTTTCTGGAAAGTGATCGCGCCCGGCGGTGCGAAAGCTCCCTCCGGTGATCTCGCGGCCGCCATCGACGCGGCGTTCGGTTCCTTCGATACCTTCAAGGAAGCCTTCGCGAAAGCAGGCGTGACCCGCTTCGGCTCCGGCTGGGCATGGCTTTGCAAAAAGGCTGATGGAACGCTCGCCGTCTGCTCCACCGCCAACCAAGACAACCCGCTCATGGGCGAGGCCTTCGGCGGCTGCGGCAACACGCCCATCCTCGGCCTCGATGTCTGGGAGCACGCTTATTATCTCCACTACCAGAACAAGCGCCCGGCTTACATCGACGCGTTCTGGAACGTGGTGAACTGGGATGTCGTCGCGGAAAACTTCGCGGGCTGATCTGGAAATCGAAAAAATTTCTGAGGAATTTTAGTAAGTCTCGTGTATCCCAACTGTATGATGAAACATCTGTTATTGGGATTCTGTATCGCGATTCCGAACCTAGCCTCTTGCCAAACTGAAACGAAAATGAGCGAGAATGACAAGAAACCCGCTGCCGCGCAGGAAGTGCCCGCGGGCGCGCAGGTCATGACCGTGGGGGTTGGTTGTTTCTGGTGCGCAGAAGCAGCTTATGATCAGCTTGATGGCGTTTTTTCCGCTGTTTCCGGTTACATGGGCGGCGAGACGAAAAACCCCACCTACGAGGACATCACCACCGGCGCCACCGGTCATGCCGAGGTGGTCCGCGTCGTTTTCGATCCGAAAAAAATCCCCCTCGAACGCGTGCTCGCTTGGTTTTGGGATCTGCACGACCCGACCCAACTCAACCGCCAAGGCAACGACATCGGCACCCAATACCGGTCCGTGATTTTCTACGAAAACGACGAACAAAAAATCGTCGCGGAAGCCTCCAAAAAAGCAGCGCAGGCGAATTTTGATAAGCCCATCGTGACCGAAATCACCAAGACCTCTGTGTTTTATCCCGCCGAAAACTACCACCAGGGATACTACTTCACGAACAAGTCGAAAAACGGCTATTGCAAATACGTCGTCGAACCGAAGCTGAAAAAGCTCAAGCTCGATCACTGATATTGGCTTACTCGCTGCTACGGACTAGGTGCTACCCCTCCGAAACCCAGCCCCGTGCCGGACGTTTGCCTTTATTTTCAGATGCACCATCCGCACCCGCTCGATAAGAAGCTCAACCGCGAGATCATGAATCGCGTGGCGGACAAATGCTACCTGCCCGCCAACGAGATGTTTCGCAAGCGCATTGAGGCAAGCCATGGCCGGTTTCGCATGTCACTCTCGCTGACCGGTATAGTGATCGATCAGTTCCGGCAATTCCGCCCGGACGCGCTGGAGTCATTTAAAGAAGTGGTCGCCACCGGTGGCGTGGAGCTGCTCGCGGAAACGTATCATCACTCGCACGCGTTCCTGTATTCCGAAGCGGAATTCCAGCGGTAGTGCGTCATGCAAGTCGACCTCATGGAGGAGTGCTTTGCGATGCGACACAGCGTGTTCCGCAACTCCGAGTTGATATTTGACAACGCGATCGCGCCCGTGCACCGGCAATGGGATTCGATGGCGCGATCGCGGCAGGCACGTCGGCGTTCACTGATGGGCCGTCGCCGAACTCCTTGCATCGCGCGTCTCGGTGGGATCAAGGGAGGAATTGTGAAAAGTGGCGGAGATGCCGGAGGCGGTGAGGGAATCGACCTGATCTTTCATCAGCGCAATGAGTGGGGAGATGACGAGGGTGAGGCCATCCCCGGCGAGGGCGGGGAGTTGGAAGGTAAGGGATTTCCCGGCGCCTGTGGGGAGGATGGCGACGACGTCCTTTCCGGCCATGGTGGCAGACATGATTTCCAACTGGAGGGGGCGGAAGGTATTGTAGCCGAAGTGTTGTTTCAGGAGGGGGGCAAGCTGGTTGTGCATTCCGCCAGGGTGGGAATTTTTTTCCTGCTGGCAAGCAAAAAGATGTTTTTATGAACAGTTTCCCCAAAATGAGTTTCTTTCCGACCGGCGGGATTATCCGCAGGTTCAGGTTGCTGCTTTCCGCATACATGCCATACATCGCGCCATATGATTGCAGCTATCGCGTTCCTCATTGCCGGTCTCGTCCTCCTTGTTTATTCCGCTGATTTCCTTGTGAAAGGAGCGGCCAACATCGCGGCGGCTCTCGGCATTTCGCCGCTGGTAGTCGGGTTGACGGTGGTGGCTTTCGGGACAAGCGCTCCGGAACTGGCGGTTTTCGTGATGTCGGCCTTCAAGTGACAGGCGGATATCGCGCTGGGCAACGTGGTCGGAAGCAACATCTTCAACGTCCTTTTCATCCTCGGTGTCTCCGCAATGATCATCCCGCTGGTGGTGCATGCGCAGCTTGTCCGCTTCGATGTTCCGGTGATGATCGGGGTCTCGATTCTCCTCTACGTTCTCTCGATGGACGGGCTGATTTCGCGGGTGGATGGGATCGTCCTTTCCGCGCTGCTGCTGGTGTATGTGGTTATCCTCCTTCGCCTATCGAAAAAGGAAAAGGACGCGGGCGTGCTTTCGGAATACGAGCAGGAATACGGCAAGCCCGCCGCGGATCCCAAGTGGCTGAAAAACATCGCGTTTGTGCTCGGCGGGGTGGCGGGGCTGGTGGTGGGTTCCGACAGGTGGTGTATGGCGCGGTTTTCATCGCGAAAAGTTTCGGCGTGTCCGAGCTGATCATCGGTCTGACGATCATAGCGGCAGGCACCTCGCTTCCCGAGGTGGCGACCTCCGTGGTGGCTGCCTTGAAAGGGGAGAGGGACATCGCGGTCGGCAACGTGGTCGGCAGCAACATTTTCAACATCCTGACCGTGCTCGGCATCTCGTCGATCATCGCACCTGCAGGTGTGGAGGTGGCGAAGGCGGCGCTGGAGTTCGACATGCTGTTCATGATTGCGGTGGCGGTCGCTTGTTTCCCGGTCTTTTTCCACGGATACAAGATCGGGCGGATGAGCGGGTTCTACTTCCTGGCATTCTATGTGGCCTACGTCGTCTATCTGATTCTGGGAGCGCAGGGACACGCGGCTTTCGCTGGCTACCGGCAGATGATGGTCTTCTACGTGGCTCCCGCGACGGCGTTGGTGCTCGCGATCCTGCTGGTGAGCGCTTTCCGGAAACGAAAAAACCCTGCCTAGACATTTTCGGAGTGGAGACTAGTTTTTCCCACCCGAGAGGAAAGCCTCCGGAAAGACGCAGACCATGCCCGACTCCCCGAACAACACCCCGCAACCTCCCAGCCCGAACCGCGCCTCCGGCGACAACAACGGCTTCAACTGGCGGGTGCTAGCCCTTTTCAGCCTCGCCCTCGTGATCCTCGGGGTAGCCTTTTTCGGCCCGCAGATGAAACCGCAGGCGAAAACAATGAGCTATGCCGAGTTCCGCACCGCGCTCGACCAAGAGCGCGTGGTTCTGGAGAACCCGAAGCAACCGTTGACCGTCAACACCAGCGACACCGCCTTCGACGCGACGATCACCGGCTGGGTGAAGCCCGAGCTGTTAAAACCGAAGGACGCTGAGGGCGTTCGCTCCGATTTCCGCGTTCCCGTGAATCTCGATCTCCAAGGCGAAGAAATCCGCGAACTTCTCGGCGAAAACATCCGCATGGAGCGCGTGTCGGAAGCGCCCATCGAGGGCGACATGGAGACCCTTTCCCTCGCCCAGTTCCGGAAATCCCTCGCGCTCGGCGAGGTCAAGGCGAAGGATCTGCAGAACCCGCTCCGCATCCTCACCACGGATGACAGCTCGAACGCCATGCTGGCCGGCACCCGCGAGGTCATTGCGAACATGGAGGTTCCGAAAGGCGAGGACGGCAAGCCCAAGGCGGCCGAGCCTTTCTCCGTAAGCGTTTCCGCCAGCATCCTCGGCAGTGAGCTTGAATCGCTCCTGAAAGATAAGGCGCAATACAAGCGCTCCTCCGACTACCTCAGCAAGGCGCTTTTCACTTTCTTACCCTTCCTGCTCATCATTCTCCTGCTGTTTTTCCTCTTCCGCCAGCAGATGAAATCCGCCGGCCGCGGCGCGATGTCCTTTGGAAAATCCAAGGCGCGCCTGCTCACCATGGATCGCAACAAGGTCACCTTCAAGGACGTCGCCGGCATCCAAGAGGCGAAGGAGGAGCTGTTCGAAATCGTCGATTTCCTCCGTGATCCCAAGAAATTCCAGAAACTCGGCGGCTCCATCCCCAAGGGCGTGCTGATGGTCGGCTCCCCGGGAACGGGAAAAACCCTGCTCGCCCGCGCCATCGCCGGGGAGGCGGATGTGCCGTTCTTCTCGATCTCAGGTTCCGACTTCGTGGAGATGTTCGTCGGTGTCGGTGCTTCCCGCGTGCGCGACATGTTCGAACAGGGGAAAAAGAACGCGCCCTGCCTGATTTTCATCGATGAGATCGACGCCGTAGGACGCCACCGCGGCCACGGCATGGGTGGCGGCCACGACGAGCGTGAGCAGACGCTCAACCAGCTCCTTGTGGAAATGGACGGCTTCGACACCCAGGAAGGCGTGATCATCATCGCCGCCACCAACCGACCCGACGTCCTCGACCCCGCGCTGCTGCGCCCCGGCCGTTTCGACCGCCAAGTCACCGTTTCCCTTCCCGATGTGAACGGGCGCGAGGAAATCCTCCGCGTCCATGTGAAGAAGATCAAACTCGCTGCGAACACCGACCTCGCGCGTATCGCCCGAGGCACGCCCGGTTTCTCCGGCGCCGAGCTCGCAAACCTCGTCAACGAAGCCGCCCTTCTCGCCGCGCGCAAAGGCCTTACCGCCGTGACCTTGGACGAAATGGAAGAAGCCCGCGACAAGGTGCGCTGGGGGCGCGAGCGCCGCTCGCTCGCCATGTCCGACAAGGAAAAGATCGGCACCGCTTGGCACGAGGCGGGCCACGCCTACCTGAACATGGTGCTGCCACACACCCACCCGCTCCATAAGGTCACCATCATCCCCCGCGGCCCCTTCCTCGGCGCGACGATGTTCCTGCCCGACGGCGACAAGTATTCCACCCAGAAAAAAGAAGCGCTCGCCAGCCTCATCGTCACGATGGGCGGCCGCATCGCCGAGGGTTTCCACTCGGATGACGTTTCCAACGGAGCTTCC
>Ga0247831_1003905_pt1 | contig 20800 bp, 23 predicted proteins | sample LaCruzMarch2015__9_FD_192406 | JGI IMG/M metagenome (GOLD analysis project Ga0247831, IMG submission 192406) | Freshwater microbial communities from meromictic Lake La Cruz, Castile-La Mancha, Spain - LaCruzMarch2015_1m | ecosystem: Environmental > Aquatic > Freshwater > Lake | place: Spain...
GCAAAACCAACCCCAGAGGGGTCAAGCGCAAGATGAGCAACTTCAACCTGCGCTGTCGCGGGCAACCGCTGCACCAGATCGCGCCGACGGTCGTCGAGGTGATCGGATGTTAATTAAACAGTATTGCCCCTAGGCCGAGCCCGCCGCCTCAGCAGCCTTGCGCAGGGCCCCCCGGGGTCTTCTGGACAGTGACGACCTCGAACGCCAGGCCGCTGGCTGCCACATGGGATTCGCGCCCGGTCTCGACCCAGTTTTTGCCCAGCGCGGGCGCATGCGCATCGCCGTCCACGGCGAGGTCCAGCTCGGTGATCACCGCACGTGTGGCCACGGGCTCGGCCAGCCTGTACAGCTCGGCACCACCGATGACCCATACCTCGGCCGGTTCCGGACGCTGCTGGCTGGCCACACGCAGTGCGTCGACCAGGCTGTGGGTGGGTCGGGCTCCGTCCGCGCGCCAGTCGGTCTGCCGGGTCACGACGATGTTGTTGCGCCCGGGCAGTGGTCGAAACCGAGGCGGCAGGGAGTCCCAGGTCTTGCGGCCCATGATGACCGGGCTGCCTGCGGTGACCCGCTTGAAGTGCGCAAGGTCTTCCGGCAGGTGCCAGGGCATGGTGCCGTCACGGCCGATCACGCCGTTGCGCGACCGGGCAAAGATCAGGTTGACGCGCATGCCGCAGCCTCAGGCAGGCTCAGACGGCCACCGGCGCAGGAATGGCCGGGTGGCATTGGTAGTTCTGCACCTCGAAGTCTTCGAAGGCGTAGTCGAAGATCGAGGCTGGACGGCGGCGTATGTGCAACCGCGGACTGGCGAAGGCCGCGCGCGACAGCTGCAGTTCCACCTGCGCATGGTGGTTGCTGTAGATGTGGCAGTCGCCTCCCGTCCAGATGAAGTCGCCGACCTCCAGGTCGCACTGCTGCGCCACCATGTGGGTCAGCAGCGCATAGCTGGCGATGTTGAACGGCACACCCAGGAAGATGTCGGCACTGCGCTGGTAGAGCTGGCAGCTCAGGCGCCCCTCGGCCACATAGAACTGGAAGAACGCATGGCAGGGCATGAGGGCCATCTTGTCCAGATCGGCCACGTTCCAGGCGCTTACGATGATGCGGCGGGAGTCGGGGTTGGTCCTGAGGGTCTGCATCACCTGCGCGATCTGGTCGATGTGCCCGCCGTCCGGTGTCGGCCAGCTGCGCCACTGCACCCCATAGACCGGGCCGAGGTCGCCGTCGGGCCGTGCCCATTCGTCCCAGATCGTGACACCGCGCTCCTTCAGCCACAGGTTGCTGGACGAGCCGCTGAGAAACCACAGCAGCTCCTGGATGATGGAGCGAAGGTGCACCTTCTTGGTGGTGACCAGCGGGAACCCGTCCTGCAGGTTGAAGCGCATCTGGTAGCCGAACACGCTGCGCGTACCGGTGCCGGTACGGTCGGTCTTTTGCACGCCGTGCTGGTGCACATGGCGCATGAAGTCCTCGTAGGGGGTGCGGATCGGGGCGGTCATCGGGCGGCGGTGAGATGGTCGTCGTGAGTATAGGCACTGATGCCCGTGGCGCTCAGCAGCAGCGTGCGATCGGCGCGGGCGGCAGCTGCCTGGGAGTGGGTCACCAGGACCAGCGACGCGCCATGGCTGCGGGTCTGTGCCACCAGCGCATCCATCACCAGCGCGGCAGTCTGCGGGTCGAGGTTGCCGGTGGGCTCGTCGGCCAGCAGCAGGGAAGGGCCATGCACCAGCGCCCGGGCGATGGCCACGCGCTGCAGCTGCCCGCCGCTGAGCTGCTGCGGCAGCCGCCCGCCCAGGCCCTGCAGGCCTACCGCCTCCAGCATGGCCTGCACCCGCGCGTCGGTCTGGGGCTTGTTGTGCCGACCCAGCAGCAGCAGCGGCAGGCCGACGTTTTGCGCCACATCCAGATGCGGCAGCACATGGAAGGCCTGGAACACGAAGCCCACGTGCCGGCGGCGCAGCAGTGCGCGCGCGGTGTCGGACAGGGTGCCGATGTCCACGCCGTCGAACAGCACCCGGCCGGCGCTCCAGGTGTCGAGCCCCGCCATGCAGTTGAGCAGCGTGGACTTGCCCACGCCCGACTCGCCGACGATGGCGACGAACTCCCCCCTGGCCACCGTGAGGTCGACCTGCTCGAACACGGTCAGGTCGCCGTAGGACTTGCGCAGCTGCTCGATCTGCAGCGTCATGGTGTCAGGCCCAGCCGATGGGTGAGTGCCAGCAGCCGCGCCAGCGCGTCGGGCGCGTCGCAGGCCACGACATGGCGCTGTGGCATCGAGCGCAACCAGGTGATCTGCCGCTTGGCGAGCTGGCGGGTGGCGGCGATGCCGCGCGCGCGCAGCTCGGGCACCGGGAAGGCGCCATCCAGGGCCTCCCAGGCCTGGCGGTACCCCACGCAGCGCATCGCCGGCAGCTCGGCATGCAGGTCGCCGCGTGCGCGCAGGCGGCGCACCTCGTCCAGCAGGCCCTCGTGCAGCATGGTGTCGAAGCGCAGGGCGATGCGCTCGTGCAGCCAGGCCCGGTCGGCTGGCTCCAGCGACACCAGCGGCATCGTGGCGAGCGCCTGGGTCGGTGTCCCCGTGCGCGGCGATTGCTGGAAGCTGCTGATCGGCGCCCCGGACACCCGGTAGACCTCCAGTGCCCGCTGGATGCGCTGGCTGTCCGCGGGCGCCAGACGCTGCGCGGTCACCGGGTCCACCTGCGCGAGCAGGGCATGCATCGCCGGCCAGCCCTTGCTGGCGGCCTCGTGCTCCAGCGCGGCGCGAACAGCGGGGTCGGCCGCCGGCATGGCATCGATGCCGTGCAGCAGGGCCTTGAAGTACATCATCGTGCCCCCCACCAGCAGCGCGAGCCGGCCACGCTGGTGGATCTCCTGCACCAGCCGCTGTGCATCCTTGACGAACTCGGCGGCGCTGTAGGCATGCAGGGGGTCGCGGATGTCGATCAGGTGGTGCGGCACGCGCGCCAGTTCGCTGGCCGTGGGTTTGGCGGTGCCGATGTCCATCCCCCGGTACACCAGCGCCGAGTCGACGCTGATGATTTCGCAGGGCGTGCGTGCGGCGATGGCCAGCGAGGCTGCCGACTTGCCGGATGCCGTGGGGCCGGCAAGGGCCAGGCAACGGGGCGCTGTCATGGAGTCTGCTCTGCGGCGCCGTTGCGCGCGGGTTCGCCATGGCGCTGCACCAGGATCCAGCCGGACAGCGCGATCAACACGCTCCAGAACCAGATGCCCTGGGTCAGCGGCAACACGCTGCCGTCCATGTGGCTGCCCAGCCAGGTGCCCATCAGGAAGGCCGCCAGCATCATCACCATGCCGTTGAGCGCCGAGGCTGCTCCGGCCGCCTGCGGGAACGGACCCACGGCTCCGCTCTGGCCGCAGGCCTGGTGCACGCCATGCGCCAGCATGAACAGGTAATAAGGCAGCATGATGAACCACGCGCCATGGGCACCGCCGGCCAGGCCGGTGAGACCGAAGATGCCCAGCAGCGTGCCGGCTGTCAGGGTGATGCCTGAGGCGACGGCCACCGCCCGGCGCACGCCCATGTGGCGCAGCAACTTGCGGCACATGAAGGTGCCGGCCATGTAGGACAGCGACATCGAGAACATCAGCAGGCCGTAGTGGGTGGTGCTGATGTGCAGCACGCCGATCAGCACGAAGGAGGAGGTGGCCAGAAACGTGAACAGCCCGCCGTAGGATGCGGCCGACAGCGCCGACCAGGCCCGGAAGGTGGGGTTGCCCAGAATCTGCCACCAGGTCCGGCACAACATGGCCGGTTCGAGTGCCCGGGGGTTGGCGCGGGAAAGCGTTTCGTCGAAGCGCCACAGGACCAGCGCGAGCGATACACCACCGTACACGGCCAGCGTCAGCAGGGCGACGCGCCAGTTGAACAGGTCGGCCAGCAGCCCGCCGGTGGGTGCGCTCAGGCAGGCCACCACGGCCAGGCCCGAAAGCGCCTTGGACATGACTCGCGCTGCTTCCACCGGCGTGTACAGGTCGCGGATGATGGCGCGCGCGGCCATCACGCCGGCACCCATGGCCACACCCTGCAGCGCACGCATTCCGATCAGCATTTCCATGGACGTTGCCATCGCGCAGCCGACAGCCGCCACGGTATAGGCGGTCAGACCGGTGATCAGGATCGGGCGGCGCCCGAAGCGGTCGGACAGCGGTCCCCAGACCAGTTGCGACAGACCGAAGGCCAGCAGCAGGGCAGACAGCGTGAGCTGCGCCTGTGCCATGGGTGCGCCGAATCCGGCCGTCAGGGCCGGCAGGGCCGGCAGGTACAGGTCGGTGGTGATGGGTTGCACGCCCAGCAGCGCAGACAGGATCAGCACCAGCACACCGGGGGTGGCGGCCGGCCGGGGGCCTGCAGTGGGCACGGTCAAGGTGGCAGGGGCGGGCGGTGGCAAGGACATTGCCGCCGAGCGTAGCAGATGGCCTTTGCCGGGCTGTCGTGCAGGGTCGCCGACGGCAGCATCAGCGCGGGCGAAGGCCGAACAGTTCTGTCATGGCAGTGCGGTACCGGGCCTGCCCGATCGAGTTGGTGTTGTGGTGCGAGCCGCCTTCCACCAGCACGAAGGCCTTGGGGCCCTGGGCGGCCTCGTACAGCCGGCGGCCCAGCATGGAGCCCGCCTCGTCTGCGACATTGCTGGCCAGGTCGATCGCCATGGCACCCCCCGGCTCGTGCATGCGCCGGGCGCGGTGGCAAGGGCGGCAAGCAGCGGCCAGCGCTTCATCGCGTCATTGGGCGCCGGCCTGGCGCAGCAGGCGCACGACCGGGTCCTGCCGCCGCTGCAAGGCGTGCTGCATTGGCGTCACTCCCTGGCGGTCGGTCAGGTTCGGGCGGGCGCCATGCGCCAGCAGCAGGCGCACGATCTCGGTATGGGCCGGTCCGCCGTCGCCCAGGATCACGGCTTCGAGCAGCGCCGTCCAGCCCAGGTTGTTGACATGGTTGACGTCGATCGCCGTGCCCAGCAGCAGCCGCACGGTCTCGACATGGCCGTAGTGGCAGGCCGGGATCAGGGCCGTGCCGCCATACCGGTTGGTGCTTTTCAGGTCAGCGCCGGCTGACAGCGTGGCGCGCAGGATGTCAGTGTGGCCGCGCGCACCGGCCAGCAGATAGGCGCTGTCGCGCTGCTGGTCCTGTGCGTTCACGTCGGCGCCGCGGGCGATCAGCATTTGCACGACCGCCAGGTGGGCGCCGTCGGTGGCGGCCAGCACGGCAGTGCGGCCGCGGCTGTCGCGCTGCTCGATCGGGGTGCCGGCATCCAGCAGCTGGCGGACCTGCAGGAGGTCGCCCCGGCCTGCCGCCTCGACCAGCGTCGGGCTGCTCTGGCCCGCCGCCGGGAGGGCCATGGCAGCGCCCAGCAGCAGGGACAGGGAAGTGCGGCGGTGCATCGGCACAATATACGGCAACCCGAAACCCCCATGACCCTGAACGACCCCCCTTTCAGCGCAGCCGCCGACCGCAACAAGCATCCCATCCTGGCGGAGCTCCTCGGGCTGCTGGCGCCACAGGGCCGGGCGCTGGAGATCGCGTCCGGCACCGGCCAGCATGCCGTGTGGTTTGCCGATGCCTTGCCGGGCTGGACCTGGCAGCCCACCGATGCCGATGCCGCAGCGCTGGCGGGCCTTGCCCAGCGGGTGGCACATTCGCGCCACGGCAATGTGCGCGCGCCGGTACGGCTGGATGTGCTGACCGGGCCCTGGCTGGTGGAGGCGACGTACGAACTTGTCTTTTGCGCGAACATGCTGCACATCTCGCCCTGGGCAAGCTGCGCGGCACTGATGCGGGGTGCCGCCCTGCACCTGGCAGATGCCGGTCGACTCGTCGTCTACGGGCCGTTTCTGGAGGATGCCGTGGTCACGGCGCCAGGCAACCTCGCGTTCGACCAAAGCCTGCGGGAGCGCAACCCGGCCTGGGGCATCCGGCGGCTGGAGGACGTGTGCGAAGAGGCTGGACGGTGCGGCATGGTCCTGCGTGAGCGGCGCGCATTGCCGGCCAACAACCTGCTGCTGGTGTTCGCCCGGCGCTGATCAGCGCCCGCGCAGGAACAGCGTGTCGAGCTCGCGCACGGTGAGCTGTCGCCAGGTCGGCCGGCCGTGGTTGCACTGGTCCGAGCGTTCGGTGGCCTCCATCTGGCGCAGCAGCGCGTTCATTTCTTCCAGTGTCAGCCTGCGGTTGGCGCGCACCGCGCCATGGCAGGCCATGGTGGCCAGCAGCTCGTCCCGGGCGCGCTGGACCACGGTGCTGGCGTCGTGGTGCGCCAACTCGGCCAGTACGCTGCGCGCCAGTTCGGCCGCGTCGCCGCGCGCCAGCGTCGCTGGCACGGTGCGGACCGCCAGCGAGCCGGCGGACAGCGGGGTGATCTCCAGGCCCAGCAGCTGTAGGGTGTCGGCATGGGCATCGGCAGTGGCGATTTCCTCGGCGGTGGCGGCGAAGGTGGCGGGAATCAGCAGGGGCTGGCTGCTCAGGGCCGCTGTCCTGGCGCCGGGCGAGTCCGCCGTTGCGGCATCCATCTGGGTCTTGAGCCGCTCGTACACGATGCGCTCATGGGCTGCATGCATGTCGACGATGACCAGACCCTGCGCGTTCTCCGCCAGGATGTAGACGCCCTGCAGCTGGGCCAGTGCGCGGCCCAGGGGCCAGGTGCCTTCGGGCAGCGGGGGGGCGGGGGCGGGGGCGGTTACCGGTTTCTGCGTGGCATTGCCGGCGTGATCGGGCAAGGGTGCGGGGAGCCCGTAGGGCGCCGCGGGCGAATGGGTTGTCGCAGCGACTGGGGCGTCTGCCGTCCGGTCGCCTTGCCACAGGGCGCCAAGGTCGGAGACACGGTGCCCGACCTGCGGCGCAAACGGCATCGCAGGCTGCGTCCAGGGCGCCGGCCGGCTGACCGCGTTCGTTGTCGTGGGCAGTCTGGCGGGTGACGGCACCGCCAGCGCAGCGCCAGGGGCTGCGGCGCCCCCTGCGCGCGGTACGGCCAGCGTGTCCTCCACGGCATGGCGCACGGCCTGGTGTACTTCGCGCCCGTCGCGGAAGCGTACCTCGATCTTGGTCGGGTGCACGTTGACATCGACCCGACGCGGGTCGATGTCCAGGTAGAGCACGTACACCGGCTGGCGCTGGCCATGCAGCACGTCGTCGTAGGCGGCGCGCACCGCATGCGACAGCACCTTGTCGCGCACGAAGCGCCCGTTGACATAGAAGAACTGCTGGTCCCCGCGTGCGCGGCTGGCATCGGGAATGCCTACCCGGCCGCGCACCCGCACCGGGTGCGGGTTCTCGCCGCGCGAAGCCTGCCCGGGCGTGGCGCCGGTGAAGAAGTCCACCTGCACCGATCGCTGCACGAAGTCCTCGCCCAGCACATCGGCCATGCGCAGCGCGAGGGCGGCGTCCGGCCCGTCCTGCGGCGGCGGGGATTTCTGGCGCCACTGCTCGACCAGTCTGCCTTCATGCCAGACCGCGAAACCCACATCCGGCCGGGCCAGCGCCTGGCGGCGCACCGCCTCCACGCAATGGGCCAATTCGGTGGCGTCGGTCTTGAGGAACTTGCGCCGGGCCGGCGTGCTGAAGAACAGCTCCTTCACCTCCACCGTGGTGCCCGTCGCGCGGGCTACCGGCCGCAGCTCGCCGGTTCGGCCGTCCAGCGCGAAGGCGGCGTCGGCGCCCAGCGCGCGCGAGGCGATGCTGCAGTCGGCGATCGCATTGATGGCCGCCAGTGCCTCGCCACGAAAGCCGAAGGTGCCCACCTCTTCCAGATCGTGCAGGTTGCGGATCTTGCTGGTGGCATGCCGCTTGAGGGCCATCGGCAGCTCGTCGCGCAAGATGCCCATGCCGTCGTCTTCCACCGCGATCAGGCGCACGCCGCCGGCCAGCAGCCGCACGGTCACCTGGGTGGCACCGGCGTCGAGCGCGTTGTCGAGCAGTTCCCGCACCACCGAGGCGGGGCGCTCGACCACCTCGCCGGCGGCGATCTGGCTGATCAGTTCGTCGGGCAGTTCGCGGATGGCGCGGCGCGGGGCGGGGTCGGGCATGGGGATCACCGCGGCATTCTAGGTGGCGACCTGGGGAGTACCGGGCCACGGCGATAATCCGACCCATGGAATACATTGCCCTGCTTTTCGACTTCATCCTGCATGTGGACCGCTACCTGGAGACCTTCGTGCGCGACCACGGCACCTGGGTCTATGCGCTGTTGTTTTTGATCATCTTCGTCGAGACCGGCCTGATCGTCATGCCCTTCCTGCCCGGCGACTCGCTGCTGTTCGTGGTGGGTGCGATGTGCGGTGTGGGCCTGATGAACTACCCGCTGGTGATGGCGCTGCTGGTCACGGCGGCCATCCTGGGGGACCAGTGCAACTACAGCATCGGGCGGTATTTCGGCCCCAAGGTGTTCCAGTGGGAGCAGTCGCGGTTCTTCAACAAGCGTGCCTTCGACCAGGCCCATGCGTTCTACGAGCAGTATGGTGGTGTGACCATCATCGTGGCGCGCTTCCTGCCCTTCGTGCGCACCTTCGCCCCGTTCGTGGCCGGCGTGGCGGAGATGACGCGCACCAAGTTCACGCTGTACAACGTGGTGGGCGCGGTGATCTGGGTGGTCGGCATCGTGACGGTCGGTTACTTGTTCGGCAACATCCCGCTCGTGAAGACGCACCTGGACAAGATCATCTGGGCGATGATTTTCATACCGGGGCTGATCGTGCTGTTCGGGGCGTGGAAGGCGCGCAGGAAGGCGCAGGTGGCGGCGTCGCGGTGACTGATTGAATGACATTGTCATTACGATCTGATGGAGTGGTGTTCAAAGGGAGCCACCGACATGCGCACCACGACTGAACCGAAACGCGAGACGCTCAACATTCGCATCAAGGCTGACGTGCGCGACTTGATTGATCGTGCAGCAAAGTCGCGCGGGAAAAACCGGACTGATTTCATTCTGGAGCCGGCACGCGCTGCCGCCGAGGATGCATTGCTGGATCAGGTGATCGTGGCCGTGTCGCCGCAGGCCTATGCGCAGTTCGTGGAACGTCTGGACATGCCGCCGAAGGCCAATGAGCGACTGCGCATGACGATGGCAACGCCTGCACCGTGGGACGCCTGAATGAAGCTGTCGGCGCCGGCACCTCTGACCGGCCAGCACGAGACAGCAAGTTTCTCTTGCGGCACAGAGAGCCTGGACCAGTGGCTCCAGCGACGCGCCTGGAAGAATCAGTTGCAAGGTGCCCCACGCACCTGTGTGGTGTGCGAAGAACGGCAGGTGGTCGCCGACTACGCCCTGGCCCCGGGCGCCGTGGCTACCGTGGGTGCGACCGGAGAGTTCCGGCGCAACATGCCGGACCCCGTTCCGGTGGTCGTTCTCGGGCGCTTGGCGGTTGACAGCCGGCTGGCTGGCAGGGGCGTCGGGCGCGCGCTCATTCGAGATGCCGGCCTGCGGGTTCAGCAGGCGGCTGGCGCCATCGGCGTGCGTGGCGTCGTCGTCCAGGCACAGTCGGACGACGCACGGCGGTTCTACCCGAAGGTGGGGTTCGACGCATCGCCGCTGGATCCGAACTTGCTGATGATCACGCTGTCCGATCTGCAGGATTGTGTGTGACATCGTCGACACGGGTCTTCCGGTAACTTGCTGCATGCGCTGTGTTTTGTCGAGTACGGCGACGGCATCCGAGCGATCAGCTTTCGCAAAGCCAGTGCCTGAGAGGTGAAAAGATATGTCGAAGCCCGCGCCGCTGACCAAGCCTGACGGACAAGTCCGCGAACTGACCGCTGCCGATCTGAAGCAGTTTCGCGGTGCCGACAGCCTGCCCGCATCCCTGAAAAAACAACGCCCGATCCGGCGCAGAGTTCGCATGCAGCGGCAGCCAGGCGCCGCCCAGGGCCCGGGCATCCGGCCCGGTGGTGGACACCGTTGGCGCCGGCGACTGCCTCCTGGCTGGCCTGCTGGTGGCGAGGCTGCGCCAGCCGGCACCCGCCCGGGCACCACGGGTTGCGCTGGGCGAGGTGCATGCGCGCGTGGACCGGTTGCCCGCTCAGATCGGGCGGTTGCGCGCCAGCGGCGGGTTGCGCGCGAAATAGCGCACGATGCCGCGCATCAGCGCGTCGGCAAGCTGCTGCTGGTAGGCCTCGCTGTTGAGCCTGACTTCCTCTTCAGGGTTGCTGATGAAGGCAGCCTCTACCAGCACGCTCGGGATGTCGGGCGCCTTGAGCACCGCGAAACCGGCCTGCTCCACAAGCGGCTTGTGCAGCTTGCCGACGCGGCCGATCTCGCCCAGCATGGCGCTGCCCAGCGTGAGGCTGTCCTTGATCTGCGCGGTGGTGCTCATGTCCAGCAATGTGCGCTGCACCTCGGCATCCTTCGCGGCCACATTCAGGCCGCCGATCAGGTCGGCCCGGTTTTCCTTGTCCGCCATCCAGCGCGCGGCGCTGCTGGTGGCGCCACCCTGGCTCAGGGCGAACACGCTGGCGCCTTGCGGCCGGGGCGTGTAGAAGGCGTCGGCATGCAGGCTGATGAAGAGGTCGGCCTGGACCCGGCGCGCCTTCTGCACCCGCACATGCAGGGGCACGAAGAAGTCGGCGTCGCGCGTGAGGTAGGCGCGCATCGCGTTGCCATTGACGCTGGCCGCGTTGATCCGGTCGCGCAGCAGATGTGCCAGGCGCAGCACCACGTCCTTTTCGCGGGTGCCGGCCGGGCCGATGGCACCGGGGTCCTCGCCACCGTGGCCCGGGTCCAGCGCCACGATGATGAGGCGGTCGGTCCGGGCCGGCGCTGCCCGCCGGCCGGCGGGTGCGGTGGGTGACAGTGGCGCCCGGGGCGTATTGGCGGCCGCCAGCGGGGGTTGTGCCGGGGCTCCGGTGGACGGCGCTGCCGACGATCCGGCCTGGACCGCACCGGACGGCACCGCTGCCGCGGGCTGGCGGGATTCGCGCTGCGCGATCAGCGCTCCCAGCGGATCGGCGTCGGAGCTTGCGATCGCTGGTGGTGAGGCTGTCGCCGCTGGCGCTGGCGCAGGGGTCCCGGTCGAGGGGGCTGGTGTCCCGGGCGCACGTTCGCGCAGGCGTTCTGCAATCAGGCTTTCCAGCGGGTCCGCCACCAGCGTCGGGTAGAGGTCGAACACCAGACGGTGCTGGTAGGCGGCCACCGGCGGCAGGCTGAACACCTGCGGCTGGGCGGGCTGCTTGAGATCGAGCACCAGGCGCACCACCCCGGGCGCGAACTGGCCCACCCGGATGCCGGCAATGGTCGGGTCATCCGAGCGCACCTTGGCGACCAGTTCCCGCAAGGCGGCATTGAGCTCGATGCCCTCGATGTCGACCGCGAGCCGTGGCGGGTTGGCCACGAAAACATGGCGGGTCTTGAGTGCGCCATCCGACTCGATGGTCACGCGCGAATAGTCGGGGGCAGGCCACACGCGCACGGCCAGGATGGTGGCGCCGCGCGCGATCTGGGCGCGCCCCAGCAGCAACACCAGGGTGCCTGCCTGCAGCAGTGGCCGGCGTTTCATCCGGCGGTGGCGCCCAGCAGTTCGACGCCTGCGGGCGTGTTGGCCAGCAATTGCACCTGGCGCGCGCCATCGGTCTGGACATCGATGCGGATGACCAGATCGGCGCGCGGCAGGAAACTGGCGGCCTTGTCGGGCCACTCGGCCAGCTTCAGCCCGTGGCTGGCAAAGATGTCGCGGAAACCCGCATCCTCCCACTCGCGCGGGTCCTGGAAGCGGTAGAAGTCGAAATGCCAGATCGCCAGTGGCTGGTCGTGCTGCGGCGTGCGCGCGAGTTCGTAGGGTTCGACCACCGCGTAGGTCGGGCTCTTGATGCGGCCCTGCACGCCAAGCGCCTGCAGCAGGTGGCGCACCAGCGTGGTCTTGCCGGCGCCCAGCGAACCATGCAGCTCCACGTAACAATCGCGCAGCGCGGCATGCTCCGCCAGCGCGCAGGCGAAGGCGCGCGTGGCGGCTTCGTCGGCCCACACCACGCTTTTTACAATCGGAGCACCATGCAGTCCCGTTCGCTTATCGATGGCCATCAATGGGTTTCCCGTATCCAGGCCTGGGGCCTCGAGCTCGGATTCTCCCAAATCGGCGTGGCGGGCATCGACCTGGCGAGTGCCGAACCCGGATTGCTGGCATGGCTGTCGGCCGGATTCCATGGCCAGATGGACTACATGCAGCGCCATGGCCTCAAGCGCGCCCGGCCTGCCGAGCTGGTTCCCGGTTGCGTGAGTGTCGTGACGGCGCGCATGGACTACCTGCCGGGCGCCACGCCCGCAGGCTGGCAGGCGATCGAGTTCGATCGCCTGCAACGCCCCGCCGAAGCTGTCGTGTCGATGTACGCCCGGGGGCGGGACTACCACAAGCTGCTGCGCCAGCGACTGCAAAAGCTCGGAGCGCGCGCGCAGTCGGAATTGGGCCCGCTGGGTTTTCGGGCCTTCACCGATTCCGCGCCCGTGCTCGAAGCCGAGCTCGCCGTGCGCAGCGGGCAGGGATGGCGTGGCAAACACACGCTGGTGCTCGACCGCGAGGGCGGTTCGATGTTCTTTCTGGGCGAATTGTTTCTGGATGTCGCCCTGCCCCCGACACCGCCGGTCGATGCGCACTGCGGCAACTGCGTCGCCTGCATCACGGTCTGTCCGACGCAGGCCATCGTCGCGCCGTACCGGCTCGACGCCCGGCGCTGCATTTCCTATCTGACGATCGAACACGCCGGGCCGATCCCGCTGGAGCTGCGCCCGCTGATGGGCAACCGTATCTACGGATGCGACGACTGCCAACTCGCCTGCCCCTGGAACAAGTTTGCCCGGCGCAGCGCCCTGGCAGACTTCGACCCGCGTGACGGCTTGCAGGGGGCGCAGCTCGCTGCATTGTTTTCCTGGAGCGAGGCCGAGTTCCTGGCGCGCACCGAGGGCAGCGCGATCCGGCGCATCGGCCATGAACGCTGGCTGCGCAACCTGGCGGTCGCGCTGGGCAATGCGCTGCGCCTGCGGCCGGACGCGGCCATGGCGCTGGCCCTGCGGGCGCGGCGGGACCATCCCAGCGCTCTGGTGCGTGAACATGTGGATTGGGCCTTGGGCTACCATGCAGGTATACCCGCCGACTGACCCGCAACCGCCCTTGCGAGACCCACCCATGACCCGCCTGCAACTGCTTGTCATCGACCCCCAGAACGACTTCATGGATGTCGACGGCGCAGCGCTGCCGGTGCCCGGGGCCAGCGCCGACATGGACCGGCTGGCCAGCCTGCTGGACGCCTTGCAGCCGCGCGTGGACGAGGTGGTGGTGACGCTCGATTCGCACCCCGGTGTCGGCATCGAACGCACCACCTTCTGGTGCGCGGGCGACGGTGCGCCGGTGCCACCTTTCACCATGATCTCGGCGGCGCAGGCGCGTGCCGGCAGCTACCGCCCGCGTGATCCGGCGCTGCAGGCCGAGGTGCAGGCCTACCTGGACCAGCTCGAAGCCGGCAGCGGCCGCACGCTGATCGTGTGGCCGGTGCATTGCGTGCTGGGTACCTGGGGCCATGCCATCCAGCAGCGGCTGGCGCAGAGCCTGGCCGGGTGGGAGTCCGCCCATGCCCGCAACAGCGACAAGGTGCTCAAGGGCCGCAACCCGATGACCGAGCAGTACAGCGCGTTCCGGGCCGAGGTGCCGCGCGCCGACGATGTGGCGACCCACCTGAACGCCGGGCTGCTGGCGCGCCTGGGCGCCGGTGGAGCCACCGTGCTGGTGGCAGGAGAGGCGCTCAGCCATTGCGTCGCCGCCTCTGGCGAGGACATGCTGGCCCGGATGGACGACACGCGGCTGCGCAACACCGTCTTTCTTACGGATTGCATGAGCCCTGTCAGCGGCTTCGAAGAGGCCGGTCGCGCGTTTCTCGACAGCCTGCCCAAGCGCGGTGTACGCAGCATGACTGCGGCGCAGGCCCTCGCAGCCTTCGGCGGATGAACCCGCCACCCGCGCCCTCGGCTGCCACCCCGCACCCATGGGGCCGCGGGCTCTGGCACTGGCTGGCGGGTTGGTGGCAACTGGTGGAATTCGGGTCGCAGATGCTGGTGCTGCTGCTGTCACCCTCCAGCTACCGCTCCAGCCAGCGGCAGATCATCTTTCGCGAGTTCTACACCGCCACCGGGCCCTTGCTGCCAGCCTTCACCGGCATCGCATCGGTGGTCAGCCTGGTCATCATCCAGATCGTCGTGGCCACGGCCGAGAGTTACGACCTGAGCCGGTATGCGCTGGATGTGCTGGTGCGCACACTGGTGCTGGAACTGCTGCCGCTGATGGTCGCCCTGTTCGTTGCCTTGCGCTACACCATGCCGGGTGCGGAGACCGTGGCGGGCCTGCGCGCCCAGGGCAAGCTGCACGACATGTGGCGCACCGGGCGCGACCCGGCGCGGGACGAACTTCTGCCGCGGGTGTTGGCCGGGGTGCTGGCCGTGGCCTTGCTGGCCGCGCTGGGCAGCCTGCTCGCGCTGCTGCTGACCTACCTGACGGTCTACGGGTTCACGACCTGGGGCTTCGCGGCCTACACCCGGGCCGTGGGGCAGGTGTTCAACCCGGCAGTGACGTTGATCTTTGCCTTCAAGGCCCTTTTCCTGAGCCTGACCGTGGCCATCGTGCCCCTGGCGCCGGAGCAGTTGCGCCGCAAGGGCACCGAGCGGCGCAGGCGCGACAACATCAGCCTGCTGGGCCGGGTGTTCGCGCTGATCCTGCTGGGCGAGGTGCTGTCCCTCATCGGGAACTACTATTGAGCATGTCGCAGACGCCCCCGCCCGATTCGCCACCGCCGGTCGCGCACCTCGAGACCAAGGCGCGCCTGCTGCTGCTCCTGATGGTGCTGCTGGTGGCTGGCGCCGTCGGGTATCTGATGTATGCCCGAGGCGCGTTCGAGCGCACCCAGGAACTGGTGCTGATCGCGGACGATTCCGAGGGCATCGTGGTCGGCATGGACATGACGTTCTCGGGCTTCCCCATCGGGCGGGTCGGGCGCATCGAGCTGTCCCCCGAGGGCAACGCCCGCATCATCATCGACGTGTCACGGCGGGACGCGCACTGGCTGCGGACTTCCAGCGTGTTCACCATGGAAAACGGCCTTGTCGGCAGCACCCGCATCCGGGCATTCAGCGGCGTGTTGACCGACCCGCCCCTGCCGGATGGCGCCGAGCGCCGGGTGCTGCGCGGGGACGCAGCGGCCGAGATCCCCCGCATGGTTGCCAGCGTGCGTGAACTCGTCAGCAACCTGAGCGTGCTGACCGGCCCTGAAGCCCCGCTCAACGCCAGCCTGCAGAGCCTTCAAACCGCTGCCGAGCGGCTGAACGGCCCGCGCGGTGCGCTGGGAGTATTGCTGGGCAACGAGGCCGACATCCGAAAGATCACGCTGGCCGTGGACCGCACCAATGCGCTGCTGGCGCGGCTCGATGGCCTGGTCATCAAGGCCGACAGCATCGCGGCGCGCACCGATGGCCTGGTGGCCAATGCAGACGCACAGATGTTCGGCGCCTCGGGCGTGGTGCCGGAGACCCGCGCGACGGTGGTGCAGCTCAACGGCCTGCTGGCCGATGCCCGCAACAGCCTCAAGAAGGTGGACGCGGTACTGGTCGAGGCACAGGCGATCGGCGCCAATACCCGGGAGGCCACCAACGACCTGGGCGCATTGCGTGCGGATGTCGACGCCAGCCTGCGCAAGGTGGAGCAACTGGTGAACGAGATCAACCGCAAGTGGCCTTTCAAGCGCGACACGGAGATCCGGCTGCCATGACGCGCTGGCTGCCCGGCTGTGTCCTGGCCCTGCTGGTGGCGGCCTGCGCCAACACGCCGCCTGTCCCCGACTGGCAGATGAATGCCAAGGGCGCGCTGGAGCGTGCCCACGAGGCCTACCTGTCGGGCAACAACCGCGTGGAGGCGGCGGAGTTTGCGCGCGCGCGCTCCGAAGTGGCCCGTACCGGGCGGCCGGACCTGCTCGCACGGCTCGAGCTGGCCCGCTGCGCCACCCGGGTGGCCAGCCTGGTTATCGAGCCCTGCACGGCCTGGGCGGAGCTGGACCCGGACGCGGCAGCACCGGAGCGCGCCTACGCCGCCTATCTGGCCGGCCAGGTCCTGCCCCGGCAGGTGGCACAGCTGCCGGAGCAGCACCGTGCGCTCGCACGGCCCGGCGCAACCGTACCGGTGGCTGCCCTGCAGGCGGTGGCCGATCCGCTGGCGCGCCTCGTTGCGGCAGGCGTTCTGCTGCAGACCGGTCGGGCCGATCCGGGTGTCATCCGGCTTGCCATCGATACCGCGTCGGCCCAGGGCTGGCGCCGGCCGCTGCTGGCATGGCTGGGGGTGCAGGCACTGCGGGCCGATGCCGCCGGGGACAGTGCCGACGCGCAACGTATCCGCCGGCGCATGGCGCTGGTGTCCGAGGGGCGTTGACCCACCGCCGCCACCGCCCGGGTCCGGGGTGGCTGCAGGCCTGTGCTAGAGGTGGCGCAGCAGCCCGAGGGCAAATGGCAGGCTGAGCATGCCCAGCAGCGTCGACAAGGTGACCAGACCGGCCACGAAGCTACCGTCATACCCCATGCGGCTTGCCAGCACATAGGCGCTGGTGGCGGTGGGCATGGCCGAGAACGCCAGCAGGACCGTGGTCTGGGTGGCATCCAGGTGGAACAGGTGGGACAGCAGCCATGCCGCCAGCGGAAGCCCCAGGTGGCGGATCGACAGCACGGCCGCGGCCAGCACCCGGTCGCGGTGCATGGCGCCGAGTTGCAGGCCGGCGCCGGCCGCCATCAGGCCCAGAGCCAGCGAGGCATTGCCGATGCGCGTCACTGCCGGCTCCAGCCAGGACGGGACCGAGAACCCGACCAGGTTGGCGGCCAGGCCTCCCACCGTCCCGATGATGAGCGGGTTGCGCGCCAGTTCCCGCACCATGCCCCGCCGGGCATGGCGCGCCATGGGCCAGACCGCGCCTACATTGAGCACGGGCACGCAGGTTCCGATCACCACGGCGATGAGCAGCAGGCCCTGTGCACCGGCCAGCCGCTCGGCCAGCGCCAGTGCGACGAACGAGTTGAAGCGGAATGCCACCTGGGCACCCGCCGCGTGCGCGCGGCGGTCGACATGGCGCCCGATCCAGGGCCACCAGGGCAGGCTGTAGGCCAGCGCGATTCCGATGGCGCACAGTGCCAGTGCCGCCCCGATGAGCCGGGACGCCGCCATCAGGTCGAGCGGGCTGCGCGAGATCGAGTGGAACAGCAGCACCGGAAACAGCAGGTAGTACACCAGGCTGTCGACCTGGGACCAGACACTGCGGTTGAGCGCCGTGAACCGGCAGACCAGGTAGCCGCACAGAATCAGCGAAAAGTCGGGGAACAGGAGCTGCGCGTAGTTCACCGGCCAAGAATACCAGCCGGTGTATCGGGCGCACGGCTGCGGGTTTGCCCTTATGTAGTTTCCCGCAGGCCGTCACACCGACAGGCAGATACCATTGGCATCTTCCGGCAGTTTGTCTGTCACCAACTTTGGGGTTTCCACCATGCATCGTCGCGCTCTGTTGGCCATGGCCCTTCTGGCCACCGCCGGTTCCGTATCCGCACAGTCCTATCCCAGCAAGGTCGTCAAGCTGCAGGTGCCGTTCGCGCCGGGCGGCACGACCGACATCATTGCGCGTGTCATCTCGGAGCCCCTGGGCCGCGCACTGGGCCAGAGCGTGGTGATCGAGAACAAGGCCGGCGGCGGCGGCGTCGTCGGAGCCAACGAGACCGCCAAGTCTGCGCCCGACGGGTACTCGCTGGGCATGGCCACGGTCTCCACGACGGCGGCCAACCCGGCCATCAACCCCAAGATGCCCTACAACGCCGAGACCGACTTCACGCCCATCATCAACATCGCCGCCACCCCGAACGTGATCGCGGTGCACCCGAGTTTTCCGGCCAAGAACTACAAGGAGTTCGTGGCGGTGCTCAAGAAGTCGCCGGGCCGTTATTCCTATTCCTCCTCCGGTACCGGGGGCATCGGCCACCTGCAGACCGAGCTCTGGAAGAGCCTGCAGGGCGTTTTCGTGACCCACATTCCGTACTCGGGAGCCGGTCCCGCGCTGCGCGACACGGTGGGGGGGCAGGTCGAGATCATCTTCGACAACGTCCCGTCGGCGCTGCCGCACATCAAGGCCGGTCGCCTGGTGGCGCTGGCCGTGGCCGCGCCCACCCGACTGGCCACGCTGCCCGATGTGCCCACCTTCAAGGAACTGGGGCTGGAGCCCGTCAACCGCATGGCCTACTACGGCATCCTGGGCCCGAAAGGACTGCCGCGCGAGGTGGTCGACAAGGTCAATGCCGCAACCCGCAAGGCCCTGGAAGACCCGGCCGTGCGCAAGCGCATCGAGGACACCGGCTCGGTCATCCTGGGCAACACGCCCGAGCAGTTTGCGCAGCAGATGAAGGACGAACTCGCCGTCTATCGCAAGGTGGTCGAGTCCGCCAAGCTCAAGCTGGACTGAGGCCGCTGCACCCATGGCACCGGAGCCCGTCCCCACGGGCATCGAGGATTTCATCGATGCCTTGTGGCTGGAAGAAGGGCTGTCCGGCAACACCCTGGCGGCCTACCGGCGGGACCTGAGCCTGCTGGCGCGCTGGTTGCAACCCCGGGGACAGGCGCTGGACACGGCGCCTGCCCATGAGCTTCTGGCCTATTTCTCTGCGCGCCATGGCAGCACGAAGGCCACATCGGCCAATCGGCGCCTCACCGTGTTCAAGCGTTACTTCCGCTGGGCCCTGCGCGAGCGCCGCATTGCCGTCGACCCGACCCTGCAGATGCAGCCGGCGCGCCAGGCCTTGCGCGTGCCCAAGACGCTGACCGAGGCCGAGGTCGAGGCCTTGCTGGCAGCGCCCGATGTCGACACGCCGCTGGGCCTGCGCGACCGCACCATGCTCGAGCTGATGTATGCCAGCGGCCTGCGGGTCACCGAACTCGTCACCCTGCGCCTGCTCAACATCAGTCTGCAGGACCATGTGGTGCGGGTGTTCGGCAAGGGCAACAAGGAGCGGCTGGTTCCCTTTGGCGAAGAAGCCGGGCACTGGCTGTCGCGTTATCTTGTCGAGGTGCGGCCCGCGCTGGCGGGGGCCAACCCGACGGTCGCCTTGTTCCTCACTGCCAGCGGAAGCAATGCCGGCTCCGGCATGTCGCGCGTCATGTTCTGGAACATCATCAAGAAGCACGCGCGCCAGGCGGGCATCGCGACGGCGCCATCACCCCATACGCTGCGCCATGCGTTCGCCACGCATCTGCTCAACCATGGCGCAGACCTGCGCGCCGTGCAGATGTTGCTGGGGCACGCCGACATCACCACCACAACGATCTACACCCATGTGGCGCGGGAGCGGCTCAAGGTGCTGCACGCGCAGCACCACCCGCGCGGCTGACCGGTCCACGGCGCTTCAGTCCTGCAGGGCCTCTGCCCAGGCCAGCGCCTGCAGGTGGGCCCAGTTCACCTGCCGGTTGGACAGCGACAACTCGTTCGCATTCCGGGCAAATGCCTCGTCGTCGGCCGTCTCGCAGGCGATCGTGAGCTCCAGGAAAGGCGCCAGCACGCCGCGGCGCAGCAGCAGGGCCGAGATCACCGATTCGGGCAGCGAGATGGCCTCCAGCGCCTTGTCCATCGGCATGCCCAGCATGGTGTCGAGCAGCGAGAAAACCCCCACGACGAACGCGTTGTCGCATTCCTCGGGTGGCAGCAGCTCCGCGGCCAGGAGCTCCATCAGCCGTCCCCGCACGACAGCGGTCACGCCCACGGCCGCCGGCACGCCACTGGCGCGCGACGTCGTGAGCAGCAGGGCCGCCCAGCGAAAGAGCTTCTTGAGCCCCAGGATCATCACCGCATGGCGGAAGGAGGTGATCTCGCAGCTCAGGCCGAAACCCGAAGAGTTGATGAAGCGCAACAGGTTGAAGGACAGGCTGGCATCTCGCTTGAGGATCTCCTCGATCTCGGCCGTGGTCGCCTGCTTGCGCACCAGGTTGATCAGCTGGATGATGACCGCCTGCGAGGGCCGGATCGTCTGCCCGGTCACGAGGACGGGCTTGGCGAACCAGTACCCCTGGAAAAGGGTGATGCCGAGGTCGGTCAGCGTCTTGTGCTGCTCGCCGGTCTCGACCTTCTCGGCGATCAGCTGTGCCTGGGACATCGTGCGCGCCCGTGTGACCAGGGAGGCGAGTTGGCCGGCGGGCACCTGCATCATGTCGATCTTGATGAAGCTGGCCAGCGGCAACCAGGGTTGGTAGACCGGAATCAGGATGCTCTCCTTGAAGGCCAGTTGAAACCCGCGCCTGCGAACATCCTGCAGCGTCGGGAGCCGGTCGGCGATCTCCTCGGGAGTGTCGTCGGTGACCGGGGGGACTTCCAGCACGATGCGCTCGGGCTGGACCAGGTCCAGATGGGCTCCTGCCAGGCTGGCGTGCGTGCAATTGACGAACATCTTGCGGTTGTCGATCAGCGCGCCGTTGTCGGCGTGCGAAAGGACATTGAACAGCAACTGCGCATCGCTGGCTGCGCTGTGGGGCAGGGTCGTGACGGAGCGGTCGAACAGCTCGTAACCGAACACGCCGCCGGCCTTGTCGACGATGGCCTGCCTGGCAATGGCGGTGGTGTTGGGGGCGGATTTGCTGGGATCGTCTGTCGCGTCAATGGGCATGGCGTGTCTCGGTCAGGGCTGGGTTCAGAGGTGCATTCTAGTGTAGTGCTTCGTTCTGTTTAGAACTTAAGCGGTTGTTGGCGCGAATGACCTTTGCGAGGATGTCCTGCGCCTTGGCGGTCCAGATGAAGGGCTTGGGGTTTTTGTTGTGCATGGCG
>Ga0247831_1003910_pt1 | contig 20784 bp, 19 predicted proteins | sample LaCruzMarch2015__9_FD_192406 | JGI IMG/M metagenome (GOLD analysis project Ga0247831, IMG submission 192406) | Freshwater microbial communities from meromictic Lake La Cruz, Castile-La Mancha, Spain - LaCruzMarch2015_1m | ecosystem: Environmental > Aquatic > Freshwater > Lake | place: Spain...
GCGACATTCTGGAAAACGTGACCGATCAGCACGCCGTGTTGATGAACCGAACACGCCAAGCCAGCATGGTGCTGCCCGGCGACCACATGCTGCTGATGGAGGTGGCCCCAGCCCTGTTTGGTGCCCACATGGCCAACGAAGCCGAAAAAGTCGCCCCTGACCTGACCCTGGTCGAGTGCAGCATGATCGGTGCCAGTGGCCGCATGTACCTGACAGGCAGCATGGCCTCGCTCGAAAAAGCCAAGGCGCATGTCGAGCAACTGCTCGCGGAGATTCCGGGCAGAGGCTGAACGAGCGAGACCGTTGATCCGGCTTTTGAAGTCTTGAACAGAGGGCTATTGATCCGGCCCGATGAAGTCTTGAAAAATAGTCAAAGGAAGGCTTTTATGTGGGAGCCCACCCCTGTGGGCGATGGGTGTGGAATACGCCCTGCAAACCATCGCCCACAGGGGTGGGCTCCTACAAAGACAACATTTACGCATGGTCAACGCCAACATGGGCCATCCAAACGCCATCGGGCCGGATCAATAGCCTTTCGCTCAAGACTTCAAAGGCTGCATCAATCATGGGGCGTTCTTTCAGGCCGTGAATGGTTGGCTGGCCCGGAACTGTCCAGGGGTCATCCCGACCTCGCGTTTGAAGAATTTCACAAAATTGGTGGGGTCATCAAAACTCAAATCGATGGCGATGGCCTGAACACCTTACGTGCCAAAACTGCGCACAAGCGCCCGCATGGCCCGCTCTGGGCCGGGCCTGTGGGCACGGTCATCGGGCTGGTAGAAATGCTGTTTGGCACCGCAGGCCCGCTGGTGGTGGCATGGCTCAGCCGCCGCTTGGCCGATGCAGAGCAAATACGAGCCAGCACGCCCATGATCATCGCCGCCGCCGCCAGCACCGTGTTGGCAGGTATGGCATGGGATGGCCAGTTGGCCAGTGACTTGCTTTGGCAGCGCTGGACTGGCCTCATCGGCGTGGCCCTTTTGGGTGTGTGGTTAGGCCACCGTCTGGCGCACCATGTGCCCATGGCGCGACTGCGCCAGATCATTTCCACCTTGTTGGTGGTCAGTGGTTTGATGCTGGCATGGGGCGCATTGCGTTGATGGCTGTTGGCTCTCTGGCTGGCTCACGCCAGGCCAGCATGTGGCAGCCAGGCTAAACGTGCTGCTGAAAGAAGTGGCGCCGGCTTCCCATCTCCTCAGCCTTGACACGCTGAGTGGGCCTGCTGGGCGACAGCCTGGTGACAGGCGTGGTGGTGGTTTCATCGGACAATGCGCTCACAGCAACTGAGCCGATGGGCGAGAGCGCCGGGCCAAAGGATTCAAGACAATGAAAGACATGCAAGCCATGGACATCGGCCTTGTGGGCCTGGGCGTGATGGGCGAAAACCTGGCGCTCAACCTGGAGCGCAACGGGTTTTCGGTCAGCGGCTTTGACTTGGACGCTGCCCGCCGTGAGAACTTCGCGGTGCGCACGCAGGGCCTGCGGGTACAAGCCGCGTCGTCGCTGCCCGAACTGGTGGCCAGCCTGCAGGTGCCCCGGCGCATCTGGATGATGGTGCCTGCGGGTGCGGCGGTGGACCAGGTGCTGGCGCAGCTGCGCCCTTTGTTGTCGGCAGGCGATGTGCTCATTGACGGTGGCAACACGCTGTACACCGACACCCAGCGCCGCATCGCTGCGCTGCAGGACTCGGGCATTTTGTATGTGGGCGCGGGGGTCAGCGGCGGTGAAGAAGGCGCTTTGCTTGGCCCGGCGCTCATGCCTGGCGGCTCGCCCGAAGCCTGGCCGCTGATCCAGCCCCTGATGCAAGCCATGGCGGCCAAGGCCGAAGATGGGCAGCCGTGCTGCCAGTGGATGGGGCCGGGGGGGGCGGGCCACTTCGTGAAGATGGTGCACAACGGCATCGAATATGCCGACATGCAAATGATCTGTGAGGCTTACGCGCTGATGCAAAGCCTGGGCATGGCCCCGGCAGACATGGCCGCCGAATTCGAACGATGGAACGATGGCGAATTGGGCAGCTACCTGATCGACATCACCGCACAGATTTTGGCCACGACCGACCCCGAAACGGGTGCGCCGCTGGTCGATGTGATTCTGGACACGGCCGAGCAAAAAGGCACGGGTAAATGGGCCAGCCAGATCGCACTGGACCTGGGCGTCGCCGCCCCCACCATTGCCGAAGCGGTGTTTGCCCGCACGCTGAGCGCCATCAAAACCGAACGCGTGGCCGCTTCGAACCTGTTGTCGGGGCCGAGCACCGTTACGGCGCCCGAGCGCGGTGCCATGTTGGGCAAGCTGCGCCGGGCCTTGCTGGCCGCCAAAATTTGCGCCTATGCCCAGGGCTTTGCCCTGCTGCGTGCTGCCGACCGCGAACACCACTGGCACCTGCCCATGGCCCAAGTCGCCTCGGTCTGGCGTGCAGGTTGCATCATCCGTGCGCACTTGCTCGAAGACATTCGCCGCGCCTACCAAAACCAAGCCGACCTGCCCAATCTGCTGATCGACCCGCACTTTGTCCGCGTCATGGCCGACTGCCAACAAGACCTGCGCGAAGTGGTGGCCATGGCGGCGCTGAGCGGTGTGGCCGTGCCCGCTTTCATGAGCGCCCTGAGCTATTACGACGGCTACCGCGCGGCCCGTTTGCCTGCCAACTTGCTGCAAGCCCAGCGCGATTACTTTGGCGCCCACACTTACCAGCGCATCGACCGAGCGGGGAAGTTTCACACCCGTTGGGGGGAGTGACCGCCAACCCGCATGCGTTGGCATTGGGATGACTGAGGGGGTTAAACCACAGGGATGGCATCCCAACACGTTGTGTAATTGGGCGACTTGCGCTCTTGCCGCATCTGCCAACCCTTGAACGCGCCTTGGGTAGATACCTTCACTGTCCCGCGACCATAGCGCTGGTTCAGCTGGTCCAGCGCTTGCATCAGCTTGGCGTTGCTGGTGGTTTCGGGTTCCAGCAGATCGCCTTGCCTGCGCGTGACCGGACTGATCTCGCTGAGCATGATCCCGGCCTTCTTGTATTGGTAATCGGGCTTGAACATGCGCTCGCACAAACAACTGGCCCATCGGTTGACTTCCAGGCTGTCGTGGGTCGGGTAGGGCAGTGGCACGGCCAGGCTGGGCATGTATTGCGGTAACTCTTTGCGAAACCGGTTCGTTTGCAAGAAGACCTGGATCACTGCAGCGTGGCTGTTTTGCGCACGCAGTTTGGCGCAGGCATTGGCCGCAAATGTGGACAGCGCGTCCTTGAGCACGTCCAACTCGGTGACCATGCTGCCGAACGATCGGCTGCAGATGATCTGCTGCCGCTCGGGTTGGATTTCTTGCAGCTCTATGCAGGGCACCTCCTGCAATTCGCGCTGGGTCTTTTCCATCACCACACCGAATTCGGCCCTCAAGGTCGGTACATGGGCCACGCGCAGGTCTTGCACGGTGTGCACGCCGTGCCTGGCCAGCTTCTGTGTGAGCTTGTGTCCAACCCCCCAGACTTCTTCCACCGGAATGTGTGCAAGCAACTGGGTTTTTTGCTCGGGGGTCAACGCGTTGTAGTTGAAGACGCCTTTGGAACGTGGGTGCTTCTTGGCCACATGGTTGGCGAGTTTGGCCAAGGTCTTGGTGGGGCCAATGCCCACGCAGACCGGCATGCCCGTCCACATGCCAATGCGTTCGCGCATGGCATAGCTGACCTCGCGCATTTTTGGGGTGCCCGTCAGATCCACAAAGCATTCATCGATCGAATACACCTCGCTGCGGGGCGAAAACTCGCTCAGGATGTTCATGACCCGGTTCGACATGTCGGCATACAAAGCGTAGTTGCTGCTCATGGCCAGGATGCCGTGTTGCTCGGCCAGTGCCGTGCACTCAAACCAGGGGGCGCCCATCTTCACGCCCAAAGCTTTGGCCTCGTTGGAGCGGGACACCACGCAACCGTCGTTGTTGGACAGCACCACCATCGGGACATGCGTCAGGTCGGGCCTAAAAATCCGCTCGCAACTGACGTAGAAATTGTTGCAATCCACAAGCGCCAGGGCTTGCACTTTCGGCGGGGCCATGGCTCAGTACAGCTTGTGCAGGTTGCGCGTCACCACGCCCCAGATCACCAGCTCCTCGCCTTCCTTGACCACGATGGGTGGGTACAGCGGGTTCTCCGCGATCAGCTTGACCACACCGCCTCTGCGGTACAGGCGTTTGACGGTGTAGTCGTTGTTCAGCACCGCCAACACGATGTTGCCGTGCTTGGCTTCGATGGAACGGTCCACCAACAGCTCGTCGCCCTCATAGATGCCGATGCCATTCATCGAATCGCCTTTGACCCGGAAGATGAAGGTGGCTTCCTTGTTGCGGATCAGGTGCTCGTTCAGGTCAATGCGCTTGCGCGTGTGGTCCGCGGCAGGCGATGGAAAACCGGCCACCACGGGCCAAGTGCAGACATCCAGCCAGACGGGGGTGTCTGGCACAAACACTGGGGAAAGCGAAGAATCAAGGGGAGAAGACATCGCTTGAATATACTGGATAAATAACCAGTCTTTCAAGTTGCCATATTGGGCACGGCGAGTGAACTTTGGCTTCAAATCCGGGGCGCTGGACAGGCCACCAGCGCCGGCATGTGCTGCCAACGCATCAGCTCGGCAGCCTGGGGGACATCGGCACTCAGCCAGGCATCGTGCAGCGCGGGTGCGATGACAACGGGGGTGCGTTTTTCATCGCCGGGCTTGTGAAACTGCTGCATCACCGGGTGCGCGTCGGCATTGACCGTGAGCATCGAAAAACTCACCACCCGCTCGCCCGAGGCCGGGTCTGTCCAACGGTCCCACAGGCAGGCGATACCGAACGGATCGCCACTGGCCAGAGCGATTTTCCAGCGCACGGCCTTGCCGGACTCGTAGCTGGGCTCATAGAAGTTGTCGACCAACACCAGGCCAAACTGCCGCTGCCGCCACGCGGTGCGGTAGCTGGGTTTTTCTGCGGCGGTCTCGCTGCGTGCGTTGTAGGTGTGGCGACTGATCTTGTCGTCCTTGGCCCATGCCGGGATCAGGCCAAACCGGGCCAAACCGCAAGCGACCCGACCCGTCTGGTGGCTCTTGACCACGATGGGGGAGGCAAACCCCGGGTAAGACTCCTCGGGGAATCCTGCAGGCAGATCAACGCCAAGCTTTTCTTTCACCCATGGGGCGCTTTGAGTGGGGGTGAAGTTGGTGCACACCCGAGCAGTTTATCGCTGCCATGAGGCACGGTGACCCCGCTGATGGGCCGTCTTGGCGCACAGTGCAAGAGGTCATCTCGCGCCCATCGGGTGAGATACAGCTTGGGCACTTGACAGGGAAAACCCCAGTTGTAGACGACCGGTCTAATAATAAAATAAATTTCATCGTTTTGTGGTGAGACCAAGTTCGTCTGCACAAAAGAATATTCAGACACTTCACGTGCAACCAGGAAAGACACAGTTCAAATGCCTGAGCAAGAGCGACTGCTAACGTTGAATCAAGTCAGTAAAAATTTTGGTGGCGTACAAGCCGTTAAGAATTTGAGCTTTGATGTGAACTCAAATGAAATTGTGGGATTGATTGGACCTAATGGATCGGAGGGTGTACAGAGTTTTGTGTAAACGGGACGGGGATCAGTCCTTGGGCATCCTGCCTTCGAACTGAATGGTAAACCGGGTCAATGCGGCTTTCCAATCTCTCAGTGGCATCGTCCACTTCTTGCTGATGTTGTTCAGCGCCAGGTAAAACAATTTCAGCAAGGCCTCATCGCTGGGGAACGAGCCCCGGCTCTTGGTCACCTTGCGCAGACTCATGTTCACCGACTCGATGGCGTTGGTGGTGTAAATGATCCGCCTGATTTCCGGTGGATATTCAAAGAACGGCACGATCCGCTGCCAGTTGCTGCGCCACGATTTCACAATGGTCGGGTAGTCTTGACCCCACTGGTCTGCGAACTCCTCCAGCCGCACAAGGGCGTCGTCGGCGGTTGAGGCGCTGTAGATGGTCTTGAGGTCCGCAGCCACCACCTTGCGCATCTTCCAGCTCACGTAGTTCAAGCTGTGGCGCACCATGTGCACCACGCACAGCTGCACCGCCGTTTGTGGGTACACCGCCTCTATCGCCTCAGGAAAGCCCTTCAGTCCATCCACGCAGGCAATGAAGATGTCGGCCACGCCACGGTTCTTGAGCTCCGTGACCACCTGCAGCCAGAACTTGGCCCCTTCGGTCTGGGCAATCCACAGGCCCAGGATTTCCTTCTCACCCGCCATGTTGATGCCCAGCGCCAGGTAAACAGCCTTGGCTCTGACCGCCCCTGAGTCACGGGTTTTGACGTGGATACAGTCCAGATAAACGATGGGGTACAGCGCCTCCAGTGGCCTGCCCTGCCACGCCTTGGCCTCGTCCATCACGGCATCGGTGACACAAGAGATCAAGCTGGGCGAAACCTCAGCGCCATACATCTCCTGCAGGTGACCTTGGATTTCACGCACCGTCATGCCACGGGCGTACAGGGACAGTATCTTGTCGTCAAAGCCCGTCCAGCGGGTCTGGTGCTTGGGCACGATCTGGGGCTCAAAGCTGGCGTGCCGGTCACGGGGGACGTCGATGGGCAGCTCGCCAAAGTCACCTTTGAGGGTCTTTTTGCTTTTGCCGTTGCGGGCATTGCCAGCGGCATTGGCCACGCTGGCGTTCTTGGTGTGGCCCAAGTGCTCGGTCATCTCGGCTTCCAAGGCACGCTCGACCAGGCGCTTGGTCAGCTGCTTGAGCAGGCCGTTTTCTCCGATGAGGTCTTCAGGCTTTTTGTAGCCAGCAAGTAGCTGGTCGATCAATTCGTTGCTTACGGTCATGGTTCATCTTTCTGGATGTTCGGCAGTTTCCTGCCATTTGACCGTTTACACAAAATTTAGGACACCCTCACAAAAACGCCTCTAGTATCGGCATGGGTAAACCCATTGGCTGAGGTCATTATGGTAAAAGAAGCGCCACCATTTGTAGAAATACTCAGCCTACCCGCTGGTGCAGCGTAAACGTTCGTGCCATTAGCAAAAACGCCCCAAATCAAATTGCCGCCAAGCCCATCGGCTGTGGTTCTGTTGGTGAAGGAAACGCCACCATTTGTAGAAATACTCAGCCCGCCCCATGTTGCAGCGTAAACGGTCGTGCCGCTAGCAAAAACGCCACTAAGGGTGTCATTGCCAAGCCCATCGGTTGTGGTTCTGTTGGTGAAGGTGGTGCCACCATCTGTAGAAATACTCAGCCCACCATTAGTTGCAGCGTAAACGGTCGTACCGCTAGCAAAAACGCCATTAACAGTAAGGCTGCCAAGCCCATTGGTTGTGGTTCTGTTGGTGAAGGTGGTGCCCCCATTTGTGGAAATACTCAACCCACTTTCTGTTGCAGCGTAAACGGTCGTGCCGCTAGCAAAAACGCCCCAAACACTATTGCTGCCAAGCCCATTGGTTGTGGTTATGTTGGTGAAGGAATCGCCACCATTTGTAGAAATACTCAACCCACCACCTGTTGCAGCGTAAACGGTCGTGCCGCTAGCAAAAACGCCATAAACTTCATTTCTGCCAAGCCCATGGGTTGTGGTTCTGTTGATGAAGGAATCGCCACCATTTGTAGAAATACTCAGCCCATTATTAGTCGCAGCGTAAACGGTAGTGCCGCTAGCAAAAACGCCATGAACAGTGACGCTGCCTAGCCCATTGGCTGGTGTTTTTTGGGCGAAGATTTGCGCATGAGCCGCCGTTGAGCAAACGACCATTGCCAAAACGGCCATCAGTCGTTGGATTGAAGCTTTGAATGCAGGTAGAAATACTTTTTCGAAAGATAGGCGTGTTTGCATTATTTAGTACTCAATTAAATAATCTAAAAAATTTATAAATCAACAAAAATAGAAGTCAAAAAAATCATAATGATTTTATTAAATCTTGTAAAGTCTTGACAAAAAACGTCAAAGTCATGCTACATGCTTGGCGGCCAGTGTTTCTTGTATGGCCCCTTGTCCAAACTCTTAGGCGATTTGGAATTTGTACCGTGTTGCACCTCGTTCTTGAATCCGCCATTCATGCGGCCGTTCAAGGTCGAAAAATCGAAGTTCCAATGCTGAAGTGAATATGTCTTCCAAGGGGCGATACTTGGGCTCATGCGGTTCAAACGCCTATCTCTTTGAGCTTCTCCTATGAACATCATCACGAACAGCTATGCCAAAGGAAAAACCCACATGCGGTACTTGGTGGCCTTAAGTTTTTTGCTGACCTTTAGTCTCCAAGCGTCGGCGCAAGACGTGCAGCCTGCTCCGCCTGAGCAACTGTCGCTCGACATTCGTGAGGCTATCGTGCGGGTGCCCGTGACGGTTAAAGATGCGTTCAACAAAGAAATCTCCGGAGACGTGCTGGTCACAACGTTTCGCCCCCAAGGCCCAGGGCCGTTTCCGCTGGTGGTGATGAACCATGGCCGTGATTCAGCCACCCGAGCCCAAGCCCCACGGCAGCGATACGAGCCCATCGCCCGATTTTTTATTCGAAAGGGCTTCGCGGTTGCAGTGCCGCAGCGTTTGGGCTATGGCGTATCAGCCAGCGCGGGTGACCCTGAAGACAGCATGAGCTGTAACAATCCGCGTTACCAACCAGCCGGAGACGCAGCGGCTGTTCAGGTGTTGGCTGTCGTGGCACATATGCGCAAGGAGGCAGACATTGACCCCAGTCGCCTTGTCATCATGGGCCAATCGCTAGGTGGCTTTACAACGGTTGCGACCGCAGCGACCAGACCCGATGGGCTTGTCGCAGCAATCAACATTGCTGGCGGACATGGTGGCAACCCAGAAACCCGTCCTGGTAATCCTTGTCAAGCATACTTGCTGGAGAACACATTTGCGGCTTGGGGGAAAACGGCAACTGCACCGATGCTGTGGATGTACTCAGAGAACGACAAATACTTCAATCCCAAGAATGCGCGCGCCTGGTTTGAAGCCTTCACCAAGGCTGGTGCAAAGGCAGAATTCAAGCTGATGCCGCCGTTTGGTGACGATGGGCACGCCCTGCTGGTGCGCGCCAACGACTTGTGGCAACCGGTGGTTGACGAATTTCTTGCTCGTCACGGTTTCACGACTCCTGGCGTAATGGGCAAGCCTGCCGTCACCGGTCTAGGCAAAGCGCTAGATGCAACTGCTGTACCGTTGATATCTTCCAAACAACGCGACGAAACTTACCCAAAATACCTTGCAGCTAAATCGCCCAAGGCTTTTGCCCTCGGTTCGGGTGGCCGCCTCGGCTACGCATGGGGTGATGACGCAATGTCAAATGCGTTGGGCTTTTGCCAGCGACGTACGGGGTTGCCATGCAAGCTGTATGCCGTGGACAATGATGTGGTGTGGGTGCCCTGAGCTGCATCATTATTGGTTCTGTCGCAATAGTGGAGTCTGGCCGAAACGAGTTGCGTCGATGAGTTGGCGATCAAGCTGCAAGGCTGCAGAACTTCTGCGCTGAGATATGTTTTTACTGCCTAAGATTTTGATGAATACGCAAATCAAGCACTTGGTGTGCGGTTCATCTTTCGAAATGTCAATACATCTATTGGTTACATCGATGTAACTCGCGCCGCAGATCGACTTGATACTTGGCTTTACATTCGCTCCCTCCTGGATTAAGATGTACACGTACATCCAGAAAGGGTTCACGATGGCCAACACCAAACTTTTCAAGAACGGCAACTCGCAAGCCGTTCGCATTCCTGCCGAGCTTGCCTACAGCACTTGGGACGTTGATCTGGTCATCGAGCGACAAGGGGACGAGTTGCGCATCCGCCCAGCCCAACGCCGCATGGGCGATGTGTTGGGCAAACTTGCCAAGTTCTCACCTGACTTCATGGCCCAGGGCCGGGGCGAAAACATGGAGGGCGAGCGCGAGACTTTATGAATCCCAAATACATGCTCGACACCAACATCTTCATCTATCTAATAAAGCACCAGCCGCCTGAGGTGCGAGAGCGGTTTGCCCAGTACTTTGTGGGCGACGTTGTTATTTCTGCGGTGACTTTGGCTGAGCTTGAATTTGGTATCGCGTGCTCAAGCACCGCGGCACAGGAAACCAACCGGGCGGCGCTGGAGAGCTTGCTCGAAGACATCATGGTCGCGCCCTTCGATGCACAAGCTGCCAAGGCCTATGGCCCCATCCGCGCAGCCTATAAAGATCGCAACCGCGATGCCCTTGACAAACTCATCGCCTCCCATGCGCTCGCTTTAGGGGTGACACTGGTCACCAACAACGAAGCGGACTTTGTGAATTACGCTGGGCTGCGTGTTGAAAATTGGGTCAGCAACCACTGAAATCAAATCTCTTTGATCCAATTCACCTTTTCATGGGGCAACTTTATTTTCCAGCACACAAGAGGCAAAGACATTGAGGTCTATGAAGAAGCCTGTCTGGTCCGGAAAGTGGTCTAGGAACACACCCAAGTAGACCCAGAACGGGTTGCAAATTGTTCGAACGACTTGGAATCAGTTCGAAATAGTTTTGGCGGAGGAGGAGGGATTCGAACCCTCGGTAATGTTGCCACTACGCCTGATTTCGAGTCAGGTACATTCGACCACTCTGCCACCCCTCCGGATTAGGTTTCGCTTGTCGAAGGCAAGATTCTAGCAGAGCGGTAATTGCTTAAATGCTCAGCAGCGGCACCCCACCCATGTAGGGACGCAGCACTTCGGGCACCGTGACCGAACCATCGGCGTTCTGGTAATTCTCCAAAACCGCCACCAGTGCACGACCCACCGCCAGGCCTGAACCGTTCAGGGTGTGCACCAGTTCGTTCTTACCTTGGGCGTTCTTAAAACGGGCCTGCAGACGGCGGGCCTGGAAGGCCTCGCAATTCGATATCGAGCTGATCTCGCGGTACACGCCCTGCGCAGGCACCCAAACCTCCAGGTCATAGGTCTTGCTCGCACCAAAACCCATGTCACCGGTGCACAGGCTCATCACACGGTAGGGTAAGCCCAACTTTTGCAAAATGGCTTCGGCGTGGCCGGTCATGGCTTCGAGCGCTTCGTAGCTTTGATCCGGATGCACGATTTGCACCATCTCGACTTTGTCAAACTGGTGCTGACGAATCAGGCCGCGCACATCGCGCCCGCCACTGCCCGCCTCGGACCGGAAGCACGGGGTGTGTGCCGTGAGTTTGATGGGCAAATCAGCCTCGGCCAAGACTTCGTCGCGCACGACGTTGGTGAGCGTCACTTCTGACGTGGGGATCAGGTACAGGGCCTGGCTTTCCTCACCTTCTTGGCCACCCTTGTTGGCAGCAAATAAATCGGCTTCGAACTTGGGCAACTGGCCCGTGCCGCGCAGGGTTTCAGCATTCACGATGTAAGGCGTATAGCACTCGGTGTAACCATGCTCACTGGTCTGCACATCAAGCATGAACTGGGCCAGCGCCCGGTGCAAACGTGCCACCGGGCCACGCATGAAGGTGAAACGCGAGCCGGTCAACTTGGTGCCGGTGGCAAAGTCCAGGCCCAGCTTTTCGCCGATGTCCACATGGTCTTTGACCTCAAAGTCGAAACTGCGCACAGTGCCCCAACGACGCACCTCGATGTTGCCTTCTTCGCCCTCGCCCAGCGGCACGCTCTCGTGCGGCAAGTTGGGCACCGCCAGCAGCAGGTCTTGCAGTTCGGCCTGGAGCACCTCCAGGCGCTGCGCCGAAGCGTCCAGCTCGTCCTTGATCGCGCCCACTTGGGCCATGACCGCATCGGCCTCGGCGTGCTGGCCTTTGCCCTTGAGCATGCCTATTTGCTTGGACAGGCTGTTGCGCTGGCTTTGCAGCTCTTCGGTGCGGGTTTGCAGCGTTTTGCGCTCGCCTTCCAGAACGCGAAACGCATCCACGTCCAAGAAGAGCTGAGGATTTTTACGGGTCTGTAAACGCGCGATCACGGCGTCCAGATCTTTGCGGAGTAGAACAATATCAAGCATTGGGCGATTGTAGTGAGCCCGATTCAGGGTTTTCTGCAGAGTCCACCTTCAAGCCCTTGGGCAGCGGGAACTTGATGGTTTCCTGAATGCCGTCCAAGGTGCGCACCGACACTGCGCCCATGGCACGCAGGCGCTGAATGACGTCTTGCACCAGCACATCCGGGGCCGAGGCACCGGCGGTCAAGCCCACTTTCAGCGTGCCCTCAAACCAAGCGGGGTCCAGGTCGGCCGCGCTGTCCACCATGTAAGCAGGCGTTCCCAGGCGGTCGGCCAATTCGCGCAGGCGGTTGCTGTTGGAACTGGTGGGGCTGCCCACCACGATCACCACGTCCACCATCGGGCTCATGAGCTTGACGGCGTCTTGCCGGTTTTGGGTGGCGTAGCAAATGTCCTGCTGCTTGGGCTCGCGCACCTGCGGAAAGCGGGCCCTGACAGCGGCTACGATCTCTGCCGCATCGTCCACGCTCAGGGTGGTTTGGGTCACCACCGCCAGCAAGTCGGTCTGGGAGGGTTCCACCATGGCAACGTCTTCCACGTCTTCTACCAAATGAATACCGCTGTCGAGCTGGCCCATGGTGCCCTCCACCTCGGGGTGGCCCTTGTGGCCGATCATGATGAACTCATAGCCCTCTTTGTGCAGCTTGGCCAGCTCCACATGCACCTTGCTCACCAAGGGGCAGGTGGCGTCAAAAATCCTGAATCCGCGCTCTACCGCTTCGTCCTGGATCGCCCTGCTCACCCCGTGGGCGCTGAATATCAGCGTGGATCCGGGCGGCACATCGGACAACTCTTCGATGAAGATCGCGCCCTTTTTTTTCAGGTCGTCCACCACGTAGGTGTTGTGCACAATCTCGTGCCGCACATAAATTGGCCGGCCAAATTTGGTGAGCGCATGCTCCACGATGTCAATCGCACGGTCCACCCCGGCGCAAAAGCCACGCGGCTCGGCCAACAGCACTTCAGATGTCATCACAGCACTCCAATCAGTTCAACTTCAAAGGTCACAGGCTGACCGGCCAAGGGGTGGTTGAAGTCAAACTTCACCGCGCCCTCCGCGTTCACTTCCAGCACCGTGCCCGCATACGAGCCCAAGCCGTCCGGTGTGGGGAATTGCACCACATCGCCTGCCACATATTTTTCAGTCGGATCACCCAATTCGCTCAGCAGCTTGCCGGCCACCCATTGCTGCATGTCGGCAATGTGTTCGCCAAAGGCTTCGCCGGCCGGGATCTCCATCACCACTCGGGTGCCTTCGCCCAAGCCCAACAAGCGCTGCTCGAGGGCGGGCGACAAGGTGCCCGAACCCAGCGACAGTGTGGCGGGCTTTTCATGGAAAGTGTTGATGATGTCGCCCTGCGGCCCGGCCAGGCGGTAGTGAAGCGTCAAAAAAGAGGCGGGTTCGACAATGGACATAAGGGTTTTCTGGAATGCCGCAAACGCGGCCAAACGGGCATAAAGGAGCCATTATTGTAAAAAGCCCGGCCAACCCGCCCCACAAAAGGGGCAAGAAGGACCGAAGGCCGCTCCGGGGAGGGGCAAGACATGAGCATGAAGGACTTGCCGGCCGATGCGCGCCCGCGCGAAAAATTGCTCGCCCGAGGGCCACAGGCCCTGAGCGATGTGGAGTTGCTGGCCATTTTGCTGCGCACCGGCATGGTGGGCAAAAATGTCTTTCAGCTGTCCGAAGAACTGTTGGGGCCGGACGGCATCGCGGGCTTGCTGCAGGCCACGGCGCAGTCACTTAAATTGGTCAAGGGTCTGGGCCCGGCCAAACAGGCCGAGCTGCTGGCCGTGTTCGAGCTGGCCCGCCGGGCGTTAGGTCAGCGCCTGAAAGAGCGCGAGGCATTCCAAACGCCGGGCGCCGTCAAACAGTATTTGCAGCTGCAGCTGGCGCACAAAAACCACGAAGTCTTTGCGGTGCTGTTTCTGGACAGCCAAAACCGCATGCTGGCCATGGAAGAACTTTTTCGGGGCACCCTCAGCCAGACCTCGGTCTACCCCCGCGAAGTGGTCATGCGCGCCCTGCACCACCAGGCCGCCGCTGTGGTGCTGTCGCACAACCACCCCAGCGGCTCGGTGCAGCCCAGCCGCGCCGACGAGCACCTGACCCAGACTCTCAAGGCCTCCTTGGCGCTGGTCGATGTGCGTGTGCTCGACCACATCATCGTGGGGCAAGGGCAGGCACTGTCGATGGCCGAAGCAGGATTGATGTGAGGGTCGGTAAACTCACGGATTTACACCAACACCCTGCCGCCCATGTCTCACTACCACCTCTACGCCATCGGCAATGCCCTGGTCGACACCGAATACGAAGTCTCTGACGCCTTGCTGCACACCATGGGCGTGAGCAAACGCCACATGACGCTGATCGACCCCCCCCAACGCGCCGAACTGCTCACCCACGTGCAAGGCCTGCACGCCCGGCGCACCGGTGGCGGCTCGGCGGGCAACACCGTGGTGGCGCTGGCCCAATTGGGCGGCAAAGCCTTTTACTCATGCCGGGTGGCCGACGACGAGTTGGGTGATTTTTACAGCCAAGACCTTCAAGCCAACGGCGTGGCCACCAACCTGACCCACACCCAAGCGCAAGCAGGCCAGACCGGCAGCTGCATGGTGCTGGTCACGCCCGATGCCGAGCGCAGCATGTGCACCTTTTTAGGCGCCACCTCGCAGCTGGACGCCTCGGCCCTGCATCCGCAAGACATTGCCAAGTCCAAAATTTATTACATGGAAGGTTACCTGGCCGCTTCGCCCAGTGGCCTCGAAGCCGCCGTCCAAGGCCGCCAAATCGCCATTGAGCACCAAGTGGCCACGGCTCTGACGCTCAGCGATGTGAGCATGATCAACTTCTGCCGTGCAGGCCTGCAAGCCATGATCGGCAACGGCCTGGACTATTTGTTTGCCAACGAAGAAGAAGCGCAAACCTGGTGCGGCACCACCGAGCTCGACGCCATCATTGGCCAGCTGTCGGCTTTGGCGAAAACCGTGTGCCTAACGCGTGGCCCCAAGGGCTGCATCGTCGTGCAAGGCAACCAACGCATCGAAGTGCCCGCCTTGCCCACCCAAGCGGTGGACACCAATGGTGCCGGCGACATGTTTGCAGGTGCCTTTTTGTTCGGCATCACCCACGGCCAAAGCCCGGCGCAAGCGGCCGCACTGGCCAACCGCGCTGCCGCTGCGGTGGTCAGCCAGCACGGCAACCGCTTGACAGCCGCGCAACTGCAGCAGATTCACGCCGACTTCCAGAAGGCCTGAGCATGAAAAAAATTCTCCTCCTCGGCTCCGGTGAACTCGGCAAAGAATTCGTCATCAGCGCCAAACGCTTGGGCTGCCATGTGATGGCCTGCGACAGCTATGCGGGTGCCCCCGCCATGCAAGTGGCCGACGAGTTTTGTGTCTTCAGCATGCTCGACGAAGCGCCACTGCGCGCGGCCATCGCCAAGTACCAGCCCGATTTGATCGTGCCCGAGATCGAGGCCATCCGCACCGAGGTGCTGCTGGAGGTTGAAAAGGAAGGCTTTGAGGTCATCCCCAGCGCCCGCGCTGCCAATCTGACCATGAACCGTGACCGCATCCGCGATGTGGCCGTGGGCTTGGGCGTGCGCACAGCGAAGTTCAGCTACGCCGACTCGGCCGCCGAACTGCTGGCCAAAGCCACCGAGATCGGTTTTCCGGTCGTCATCAAACCCGTGATGAGTTCATCAGGCAAAGGTCAGAGCGTCGCCAAAACCGCCGCAGACGTGCAGATAAGCTGGGACTTCGCCTGCGCCGGCATGCGCGGCGACCGCCAGAAAGTCATCGTCGAAGAATTCATCCACTTCGAGTTTGAAATCACCTTGCTCACCATCCGACAGCGCAACGGTCAAACCCTGTTTTGCCCGCCCATTGGCCATGTGCAAGAGCGCGGCGACTACCAGTACAGTTGGCAGCCCCAGGGGATGAAGCCCGAGCAGCTTTTGGCAGCACAGCAAATGGCCGAAAAAGTCACCACCGATCTGGGCGGCGCAGGCCTGTTTGGCGTGGAGTTTTTCGTGACGAAAGACGAAGTGATCTTCAGCGAACTGAGCCCTCGCCCGCACGACACCGGCATGGTCACCCTCATCAGCCAAAACCTGAGCGAATTTGACCTGCACGCCCGCGCCATTTTGGGCTTACCGATCCCCAGCATCGAGTGCGTAGAAGGTGCCAGCGCTGTGGTCTTGGCCGACAAGGAGGGCGTCAACCCGACATTCACGGGCGTCGCTGCCGCTTTGGCCGAGCCCGGCGTGGATGTGCGCATTTTTGGCAAACCCACCACCCGGCCCTATCGCCGCATGGCGGTGGCGCTGGCCCAAGGCGACAACGCGCTGCAACGGGCGCGTGCGGCTGCAGCCAATATTTCGGTGGTGGTCTAAACCCATGAGCACCATCCTTGTCACGGGCGGCGCAGGCTACATTGGCTCGCACACGGCGGTGGAACTCTTGAACGCGGGGCACCAGGTGGTCATCGTCGACAACTTGTGCAACAGCAGCGCCAAGGTGCTCGACCGGATCGAGGCCCTCGCGGGCAAGAACTTCAACTTCGTCCAGGCCGATGTGCGCGACAGCGCAGCAATCGACCGGATCTTTGCCGAACACCGCATCGACGGCGTCATCCACTTTGCGGGCCTCAAAGCCGTGGGTGAGTCGGTGGCCCAACCACTGCGCTACTTTGACAACAACGTGGGCAGCACCTTGGCCTTGCTGCACGCCATGGACCGTGCCAACGTGCGCCGCATTGTGTTCAGCTCATCGGCCACGGTGTATGGCGACCCCGACCAGGTGCCCATCAACGAAGGCAGCCGCCTGCAGGTGACCAACCCCTACGGCCGAACCAAACTCATGTGCGAAGACATCCTGCGCGACCTGCAGGTGTCCGACCCGCGCTGGCATGTGGCCATCCTGCGTTACTTCAATCCCGTGGGCGCACACATCAGCGGCACCATCGGCGAAAACCCGAGTGGCACCCCCAACAACTTGATGCCCTTCATCACCCAAGTGGCAGTGGGGCAACGCGAGTTTTTGAGCATCTTCGGCAAGGATTACCCCACACCCGATGGCACGGGGGTGCGCGACTACATCCATGTGGTCGACTTGGCGCAGGGGCATCTGGCCGCGCTCAAGTTCCTGCACGACCGCCAAGCCAGCATCACCGTCAACCTGGGCACAGGGCGCGGCGTGAGCGTGAAAGAACTGGCCGACACTTTTGCCCGCGTGACGGGTGTACCCGTGCCCTACCGCTTTGTGGAGCGCCGCCCCGGTGATGTGGCGGCCTGCTACGCCGACACGCGCCTGGCCCAAGAAGCGCTGGGCTGGCAGGCGCAATTGGGGGTCGAGCGCATGTGCCAGGACGCCTGGCGCTGGCAATCGAACAATCCAAAGGGGTATTGACGCGGGCAGGTTCCCTGAAAGGCAGCCCGTCATGGCCTGCTTGCGGGATCACTCAGCGCAACGGTGGACGGATCTGGCCACCGAAGTATCGGCTCAGGAAAACTTGTCAGCCTCAGCCCATGACGCCGCAGCAGCGTCCTTGGCCGCCAACAGGGGCTGGCCTGTCATCGGCCAGACAATGCCCACCGTGTGGTCGTCCCAGCTCAGGCTGCGCTCGTGGACGGGGTACCAGTAATCTGTGGTTTTGTACAAAAACTCGGCCGATTCACTGAGCACCACAAAACCGTGCGCAAAACCCGGCGGCACCCACAGCTGCTGGTGCTTTTGCGCATCCAAGTACACCCCCACCCATTGGCCAAAAGTGGCCGAGCTTTGGCGCAAATCCACCACCGCATCAAACACCTGGCCTTGCACCACGCGTACCAGCTTGCCCTGGGGGTTCTGGATTTGGTAGTGCAAGCCGCGCAAAACGCCTTGCGCGGATTTGCTGTGGTTGTCTTGCACGAAGGGCAAATCAACACCTGTTTTTTCAGCAAAGTCGCGCTGGTTGAAGGACTCAAAGAAGAAGCCCCGATCGTCCCCAAAGACCTTGGGCTCAAGGATCAGGACTTCGGGCAAGGCGGTAGGTGTCACGGTGTAAGGCATTATTTCAGCAAGTTCAAAAGGTATTGGCCGTAGCCGTTTTTGGCCAAGGGTGCGGCCAACTTCTGCACAGCCGCCGCATCGATCCACTTTTGCGAGAAAGCAATTTCCTCTGGGCAAGCCACCATCAGGCCTTGGCGCTTTTGCAATGTGGCAATGAAGCCTGCGGCTTCGAGCAAACTGTCGTGTGTGCCTGTGTCCAACCAGGCATAACCCCGACCCATGATTTCCACGTTGAGCTGGTTCAGCTCGAGATAGCGCTTGTTCACATCGGTGATTTCCAGCTCGCCACGCGGTGAAGGCTGGATCTCGGCGGCGATGTCGCACACCTGCTGGTCGTAAAAGTACAAGCCTGTGACGGCATAGTTACTTTTGGGTGTTTTGGGCTTTTCTTCGATGCTCAGCGCACGTTGATGCCCGTCAAAATCCACCACCCCATAACGCTCCGGGTCGTGCACATGGTAGGCAAACACACTGGCGCCGTGGGTGCGTTCGTTGGCATTGGCCAAGAGCTTCACCAAATCGTGGCCGTAGTAGATGTTGTCGCCCAGTACCAGGGCGCTCGGGTCGTTGCCCACAAAGTCCTTGCCAATGATGAAAGCCTGCGCCAGACCATCTGGACTGGGCTGCACCGCGTACTGGATGTTCATGCCCCACTGGCTGCCGTCGCCCAGCAGTTCGGTAAAACGTGGCGTTTCTTGCGGCGTGCTGATCAGCAACACATCGCGAATGCCCGCCAGCATGAGCGTGGTCAGCGGGTAATACACCATGGGCTTGTCGTACACCGGCATGAGCTGCTTGCTCACCGCTTGGGTCACGGGGTACAGGCGGGTGCCGGAGCCGCCTGCGAGGATGATGCCTTTTCGATTTGTCATGCGATGCATTTTAGAACACCCCGCTTTACATCGACGGTCGATGCCGGCGCATCGGCACCTTGAGTCACAGCACTGCTCGAGCACCTCGCTCAAGGCATGTTGGCTCGACTCGCCTGAACAACAGATGGATGCATCGCGGGTGACTCGAGCTTATCAAGTCAGGGGCGTCTCGAACGGCGTTCAATTTGGCTGTATCTGCACGCGGATGGGGGCTGGCACATTGGTCTGCGGCACAACTGGCGCAATCTGCCTGATTTCAACCGAATTCGTGACAGGCGTTGGGGCTTGAATAACCTGGGATGAGCCCGTGGCTCCGGGCTCTGGGACGCGAATTTGTACGTTCACCGTTTCTGCGCCGGTCAATTCAACATTTTGGACAGTGCGGATTTGAACGGGCTCCTCCACGGACTGACGCAACTGCACGGTGGGTTCGCTGTCGCTTGCGACTTTGGGCTGATCCGTCCTCTCGGCTTGCCGTGTCTCTTGGCCTGTTCCTTTGTCTTTGTCTTTGTCTGCACTGTCTTTGGCATCAGAAGTACTCGAAGAAGCCGTCGCCTCACCCGATGGCTCTGCAGCACCAGAAGAGCTGGCCGAGCCACTTGAACTTGATGATCCTTCAGCGCTTGTACTGCTTGTACTGCTTGTACTGCTTGAACTGCTTGAACTGCTTGAACTGCTTGAACTGCTTGAACTGTCTGAACTGCCCGTACTTGTACTTCCTGTACTTCCAGTAGCAACACCCCCAGAAGGTGCAGCTACAGGCGAAGCAGTGGGCAAGGCCGCTGGTGTGACGCCCAAAGCAACACTCGGCGCGGGGATTGACAAAACAGGTGCTGACACTTGAGGCGCTGGCACCTGTATCGCTGGAACAACAGGCGGAGCTGCAGGCGCGGCAGGCGTAGTTGGCACGACTGGCGCGACTGGCACAACTGGTGCGACTGGCACAACTGGTGCGACTGGCACAACTGGTGCGACTGGCACAACTGGCGCGACTGGCGCGACTGGCACGGCTGGCACGGCTGGCACGGCTGGCGCGACTGGCACGACGGGCACGACTGGCACGACGGGTACCTTAGGCACCGTAGGAACGGTTGGCACTTCAGGCTCTTCGGGTATGGGGATGATATTTGCTGCCACGTCGACTATCACAGGCGGTGTAAAGACATAGTCGCTGCGTTCGCTTCGCGATGTCGAACTCAACAATCTAAAGTCAGCCAATCCCTCAGACTTGATTTTTGTTGAACCGACTTGGCTGGACACATAGGCCAGTGAAACAGGCGAGAAATCCAATACCAACTGATCCCCCGGAACTGCACCGGTGATCTGTCCAACCAAACTGACTTTAGTCAAGTCCACATCGACTTTGTTGTCAAAAGTTTTGTCAAACTCCCCTGTGATGGTCGCTTGGCCATTGACAGGTCGGGCAAGCACCACCACAGGTGCATTGGCGATGCTCAAAGTCGGCAGCCGATAATTAGACTGAAGACCCGAGGCACCATCTCCGAGGGTAATGGCCGTGATGAATTTATTTGCAGTGTTGACGTGTGCATCCGAAGACACCGCGCCGGTGTAGCTCAAGACCTCGCCGTTGACACCGGTCTGCAAGTTCACCGCATTGCTCAGATCCGTTGTGCCGTCGTAGGTTTTAGATGCCGAGAGACTGAGCGTTTTAGGTTGGATAACGCCGTCAAGGATGGTGATGGGTGCCAAAGCGTAATTGCGTGCATCTGTACCACTGAGGGCACCACCCAAAACAGTCACTCTATTGGCATCCCTCACATCTTTGCTGTTGTAGGTCGCTGTGCTGTAAGAAGCACTCACTTCATCGCCCGCAAACAAGGGCCCCAAATTAGGGGTGACCACCACATTTGCCGCAGTGGACCCATCGTAAATTTTCCCAAC
>Ga0247831_1003913_pt1 | contig 20759 bp, 20 predicted proteins | sample LaCruzMarch2015__9_FD_192406 | JGI IMG/M metagenome (GOLD analysis project Ga0247831, IMG submission 192406) | Freshwater microbial communities from meromictic Lake La Cruz, Castile-La Mancha, Spain - LaCruzMarch2015_1m | ecosystem: Environmental > Aquatic > Freshwater > Lake | place: Spain...
GGTCTCTTTCTCCTTAGGGTGGTTGTTGGTTCCTCACCAAACCTCCTACCATGATCCGCCTTTTTGCTGAACTCTTCGGACACTACCCTTCACCACTGGATACGAACAACTCCGCCACAGTTGAAAACCGCCTTTCCAGTCCCGACATAAAACCACCCGATTCCACCCCTCCACTCACCGAAAGCTCACCTCAACTGCGGAATTTAGGAAGATCGGGCGAAGCACAACCAAACGTGGCCGGCCTGAAATAGCGTTTTCAAAATTGAGCACATCAATCCCCCAAGTTTCAGGGTGCTGGTTCTAGCACCTGCCTAATTTGGGGAATTTTTGACTGACCGCTTAGCTTCGGGGAAGGAGGGCGGGGTTGATTTGAAGGCTTTCCAGCTCGCTGTCGTTGGCGCCGATTAGGAGGAGAAAGATGCGGTAGTCGTAGGGTTGCTTGAACACCGGCGGTGAGAGGAGCGTGGATGAGTCGGACGGCAGGAGGACGGCGCGGCGAGGTTTGTGGTCCTGCCAGCGGGCGGCGATGCGAACGGCGTCGGCGGCGACCTTCTTTTTCTTTGCGTCGTAAAAGGTGATCTTTAACTGCACGCCCTGGAGTCTTACCCCGAGGAAGGTGCCGTTGGCACGGGGGATTTCCAGACCTTCGATCACGGCGGCGGAAGCCTCGACGGCAGGTTTAGTGGCGGGGCTGGTTTGCGCGGTGACGAAACCGGCTGCGACCAAGTTGGCGAACAGGGCGAGGGCGGCGCGGATCGGCATGGATTGCAGGCTAGCGTGCATGGGGTTGACGGCAAGTCCGGGACAATTTCAGGCGCTCGGTGGGCGGCCGAGGGCGGCGGCACGGAGGGCGCGCCAGCGGGTAAGCCGATCGGCGAGCTTGGTCTCGATGCCAGCGGTCTTGGGGGTGAAAAAAGTCTGGGGTTTTTCGAGGTAGGCCTGGGGGGCGATGTTCTCGGGGAAATCGTGGGCGTAGAGGTAGCCTTTGCCGTGGCCGAGCAGTTTATTCGCCTTGCCGCCTTTGTCGCGCAGGGGGGCGGGCACGGCCTGGACGGGCTGGGTGGCGAGGGCGTGTTTGGCGGCGGCGAGGGCAAGGGTCACGGAGTTGCTCTTGGGCGCGCAGGCGATGTGGAGGGTGGCGTGGGCGAGGGCGTATTCGGCCTCGGGCAGGCCGACGAATTCGCAGGCGTGGTGGGCGGCCACGGCGAGGGGCAGGGCGAGGGCGTCGGCCAGGCCCACATCCTCGCTGGCGAGGATGACAAGGCGGCGGGCGAGGAAGCGGGGGTCCTCGCCGCCGGCGAGCATCTTGGCTAACCAGTAGAGGGCGGCGTCGGGATCGGAGCCGCGGCAGCTTTTGATAAAGGCGGATATGGTGTCGTAGTGCTCGTCCTCGTCGGCGTCGTAGCGGATGCGGCGTTCGCGGGCAAAAAGTTCGAGGGCGCGGGGCGTGATGGGCACGCCCGGGGGCAGACCGGCGACGACGACCTCGAGGGCGTTCAGTGCGCGGCGTAGGTCGCCTTCGCAGAGGTTGGCGAGGTCGAGCAAGACCTCCGCGGCGGCGCTGCAACCGGTGGTGCCGAGACCGCGTTCGGGGTCGGCGAGGGCGCGGGCAAGCACGCTGGCGACGGCGGCGGGGGCGAGTGGTTCGAGGCGGAAGAGGTGGCTGCGGGAAAGCAGGGGCGGGTTAACGTAGAAGCCGGGGTTGTGGGTGGTGGCGCCGATCAGGCGGACGTGGCCCTCCTCGACGTCGGGGAGGAGCAGGTCTTGCTGGGATTTGTTGAACCGGTGCAGCTCGTCGATGAACAGCAGGGTGGGCTCGCTCGGGCGGCGGCGCGCGGTGGCGAGGATCTCGCGCAACTCGCCGACGTTGCTCATCACGGCGTTGATGCGAACGAACCGGCTGCCGGTGACGCGTGCTATGACTTCCGCAAAGCTGGTCTTGCCGCAGCCGGGGGGGCCGTAGAACACGAGGCTGCCGAAGCGGTTCGTCGTGATCAGACGGGCGAGCAGGCCGTCGGGGGCGGTGAGGTGTTCCTGCCCGGCGATCTCGTCGAGGGAGCGGGGCCGCATGCGCGCGGCCAGCGGTTGGTGGCTGCGCGGGGCGCCGGGGGCGTCGGTCGCGGACGGATTATCCAAATCGCCGAAGAGGTCGGATTCGCCGGCGGAGGGCATCGGCTACTTCACGGACTGGCGCAGCTCGATCGGGTGGGCGGGTTTGGTGCGCAGGCGGAGGTTCAGCATCTCCACGAGGAAGGCGAAGGCCATGGAGAAGTAGATGTAGCCCTTCGGGATGTGCTGGCCGAGGCTCTCGCCGACGAGGGTGACGCCGATCAGAATGAGGAAGCTCAACGCGAGCATCTTCACGGTCGGGTGGCGGTTTACGAAATTGCTGATGGCGCCGGCGAAGGCCAGCATGACGCCGAGCGAGATGATCACGGCGGCGATCATGATCCAGAGTTGTTTCACCATACCGACGGCGGTGATGACGGAATCCAGCGAAAATACGATATCGAGCAGGAGTATCTGCACGATCACGGCGTTGAACGAAACCTTCGCGCCGCCGGCCGGGTTGGCTTCGCCGTCCTCGCCCTCGAGCTTGTGGTGGATCTCGGTCACGCTCTTGCCGATCAGGAAGAGGCCGCCGAGGAGTAGGATGAGGTCGCGGCCGGTGAGGGCGTGGCCGAGGATGGGCAGGGTGAAGAGGGGCTTGGTGAGGCTCATCAGCCAGCTGATGCTGAAGAGCAGCGCGACGCGGGTGACGAAGGCGAGCAGCAGGCCGGTCTGGCGGGCCTTGGCTTGTTGCTCCTTCGGTAGCTTGCCGGCGAGGATCGAGATGAAGATCACGTTATCGATACCGAGGACGATCTCGAGCAGCGTGAGAGTTAGCAGGGGGATGAGCCAGGTTTCGGGGTGGGCGAGAAATTCCATAATGGGTCAGCAAGGCGGGCGGATGGTGGGCGTCAACGCATGAGCGCGGCGTGCGCGGCGGAGAAAACGTTGCCCGGGGGGGGCGGGGGCTTTTGGTTGGCGGGGATGCCTCACCCGGTGATCCGCGTTTTCTCCGATCTGCACTATGGCGACGCCCGCAGCCGGCTGCGGTGCCTGGCGGCCCTCAGGCCCTTGTTGCGGGGGGTGGACGAGGTGGTGCTCAACGGTGACACGGTGGACACGCAAATCCCGGGGCGGTCCTCCGGCTGGGATGAGGTGGCGGACTTTTTTGCCAAGGCCGGGCCGAGGCCGATGTATTTGACCGGCAACCACGATCCGGATCTCGAGGCTCCGGCCGAGCTGGGGTTGGCGGGTGGGCGGGTCTGGGTCACCCACGGTGATGTGTTCTATGACGCCATCGCGCCCTGGAGCCATCATGCGGTGGAGTTGCGACGGCGGCTCGAGGGGCTGCGGGCGGGGGTGAAGCCGGAGGAATGGGCGCGGGTTGAGACGCGCTTGCGGTTGAATCGGGCCGCCTGCGTGGCCTTGCCGGGTTTGCTCGATGTCTCGCGGCGAGGCGTGGCGGCGCGGGTGGCGCGTTTGGTGCGGACGGTTTTGCCGCCGACGCGGTTGCTGGAGATGGCGAAGTCCTGGCGGCAGACTCCTGCGCTGGTCGGGGCGGTGGCTCGGGTGGAGCGGCCGGCGGCGCGCGTGGTGGTGCTGGGCCACACCCATTTTCCGGGGGTTTGGCCGGCGCCGGGCGGAAGGGGGGTGCGGGTGGTCAATACCGGGTCTTTTGCCCGGCCTTTTGGGGGCGCTTTTGTCGAATTGGCGGGCGAACGGGTGCGGGTTGTCCGCATCGTCGAGGCGGGCGGGGAATTCCGGCCGGGCCGGGTGGTGGCCGAGTGGGATCTGGAAAAATAGCGGCGAGTGGATAATTTGGTATGCGTTGGCGTGAGCCGTGGCTAGGGAAACGGACATGACGCCGCGCAGCCTTTCCCATCGCGCCCCCCTGCTGGGGTTATTGTTGGCGTGGGCGGTGGGCTCACTCGCGGCCCATGTAGGCTGGGTGGCTTGGTCACCGGTGGTTTGGGTGGGTTTGGCTGGGGCCGGGCTAGGGCTGGCGTGGGCGGGGCGTGGGCGTGGTGTAGTCTGGTGGGTGGCGGGGCTTTTTCTGGCCATGGCGGCGGCGGGGGCCTTGCGCACCGGGCAAGAGCGGCAGCGTCTTGCTGAATGGGACGAGCTGGCGTTGCCCCCGCGTGAGGCGTGGTTGGGGTTGCGAATCGAGCGGGTGTTTGCCACCCCGCCTGGGGAGGCCCGAGCGGGTGGTCTGGCCGAGGTGATCGGGGCGGAGGCGCATTTGCGGGGGCTTGTGGGGCAGCGGGTGCAGTTTTCGGTCGACTGGCCGCGCGGGCCGGGAGCGGTGCGGGCTTGGCGAGGGGCGGAGTTTAGCGCGCTCGGGGTTTTAAGGCCGGTGGCGCGGTATCCGGAGGAAGCGACCTTTGACCGTTTTCTGGCGGATGCGGGGGTGAATTTTTCCTTTGGCCGTGCGCGCTTGCGGGGTGAGCCGCGGGCGGCGGGGGCCTGGGGGCGGTTTTGTGTCGAGGCGGGGGATCGGCTCGAGTCTATCCTGCGTAGCGGGCTTGGCGGGCAGGAGCGGTTGGCGGACATCCATGTCGCGATGATGCTAGGGCGGCAGCAGGAGATGAGCGAGGGGCAGCAGGATCTCTTTGTGCGCACGGGCACGATGCATCTTTTTGCGATATCCGGGCTTCATATCGCGGGGATCGCGCTGGCGGTGAATCTCCTGCTCACGGTGTTGCGTCTGCCGGCGGGGGTGCGCTTCGCGGCGGGCACGTTATTGTTGTGGGTTTTTGTCGAGGTGACGGGCGGGACGCCCTCGGCGGTGCGGGCGTTTTGGATGGTTACGTGTCTGCTCGGCGCGCAGTTTTGGCGGGTGCCGGGTAACAGTCTGGCGGCGCTGGCGGTCTCGGCCTTGGGGGTGCTGGTGGTGGCGCCGCACCAGCTCTTCTCGGCGAGTTTCCAGATGAGCTACGGCATAGTGGCGGCGTTGTTGCTTTACGGGGTGCCCTTGCAGGAAAAATGGTTGGAGCGATGGACCCCGTGGGTGCGGTTGCCGGGGGCGGACCGCGGAGGGTGGCGCGGATTGGTGGAGCAAGCGGGGCGCGGTTCGATCAGCGCGGTGGCTTTGGGTTTGGCAGCTACGCTGGTGGGCACGCCGGCGACGCTGGGGTTTTTTCAGCTCATGACGCCGGGTGGTTTTTTTGTGAATCTGCTGCTCATCCCCCTCTCGACGCTGGTTTTGTTTGCAGGGGTGGGGGCGATGCTGGCGGGCGGGGTGGGGCTAGTGTCGCTGGCGAGTATTTTTAACCATGCGGCCGCGCTGATCCTGGCTGGCATGGAGGCGGTGGTAACGGGGGCGGCGGGGGTGCCCTGGGCGGCGTGGCCGGCGCGGTTTGTCTGGCCGGGGTTGGCGACGGGGGCGACGGCGGGTATATTGGCTTTGCTTGCGGTCGGTTATGCTCGTGGGTGGCGGAGCCGGGAGGGCGGATTTTGGGCGCCTTATGTCGTGCTCGGCCTCGTGCTTGTGCTCGGGGTGCGCGGTGTTAGATTGGCTCCATGAAAAGTGCTTATGAATTGGCGATGGAACGGCTGGATAAATCCGGTCCCCGGGAAAAGCCCCTGAGCCCGGGGCAAAAGGCCCGGCTGGCGGAGTTGGACACGGTCTACAAGGGCAAGTGGGCGGAGCGTCAGGTTTTCCTGAACGAGCAATTGGAAAAGGCCTTGGCCGCGGGTGAGGCGGAGGCGGCGGAGCAGGTGCGGGTGCAACTGGCGCGCGAGAAGACGCGACTGGATGAAGAGCGCGAGGAGGAGAAGGAGCGGGTGCGGCGCGAAGCGCGGGGCTGAGCGCGCGGGCCGGTTCAAGCCCAGATAAAGTCGGCCACCAGCGGCAGGTGGTCGCTGGTGAGGCTGGGGGCCACCCGAGCGGAGACACAGCGGAGGGGGGCGTTATAGAAGATGTGGTCGAGCACGTAGGGCATGCGGTGCCACGTGATGGCGGCGGTCTGGGCGGTGGTGAAGCCCTCGGCGGCGAACTGGGCGGCGAGGCCGACGTGGTCACGGACGTTGAAGTCGCCGGTGAGGAGGGTCGGGGTCGTGCCGGCGGCGCGCAGGTGTTCGGCGATGCGGCGGCGTTGGCCGGGATGGGCACGGCTGTCGGTCTTTAGCATGAAAAACGCGAGCAGGTGGGTGTTTAACAGGGCGATTTCGCGGCCGGCGACGGTGGTGCGGGCGCCGATAAGCAGGCGGTCGGTGGGGGTTTTGGTTTCACCGAAGAAGTCAAATTCGACTGGCGGCGAGGGCAGGTCCTCGGCGAAGGTGGCGGTGAGGGGCGTGCGCGAAAAGATGGCCAAGCCGATGCCGAAGGGCAGTTCGCGTGGGTCGGGCCTGGGGAAGGCGAAGTGGGCGTGGTAGCCGGGCAAGGCGACGCGGAGGCGTTCGAAATTTTCGGCGGTTTGGTGGGCTGAGGAGCGGGCGTGTTCCACTTCTTGGAGGTGGATGATGTCGGCCTCGTGCGAACGGATTTCAGCGATGGTGTCTTCCAAGCGGACCGGTGCGTGGTCGGGGTCATACGCATCCCAAATCTGGCCAAACTGCATGTTAAACTGAAGAATGCGGAAGGGGTGCACGCTTTGCGGGTGGTGGGGCGGCAGTTTGGGCGGAGGGGGCGCTGGACGGGGGCTCAGCGGGTGGTGGCCTGGGTGGGCGAGGATTGACCGGAGGCGTCGGCGGCGGGTCGTTCGGAACCGGCGGTGGTGACACTCACGCTTTGGTCGCCGTTTTTGCGGAAGGCGAAGCGGTTGATGCGATCGAAGGTGGTGCGTTGTTTAATCGCGGGCTTGGTATCTTTGGCGAAGGGCGAGGCGTCACCGATTTTGTCCTGAAAGCGGGTGGCGACGCGGGTGCGATAGGCGTCTTCAGCGGTCGAGTAGCGGGAGGTTTTGCCTGACCAGGGGCTGTCTTTGCGTTCGATCGTCTCGTAGGTTTTGCGCTCCGGGGTGATCAGCTCCTTCGGGCGGGACTCGGCAACCGTGATCGGGCTTTGGCGCTGGCCCACGAGGGCGTCTTTTTTTTCGAGTGATGCGGTTGGGAACTTCTTGTCCATCAACACTTCGTTCCGTTCCAGCGCTTTGGTCTCGGGCAGCGTGGCCTTTTCTTCGGTGGAGACGCGCGGGGCTCGGCGAGTGGTATCGAGGCGACCGGGGCCGGCGGAAACGGCCAGGGTGCTCGCGAGGAGGGCGAGGCAAAGTCCGGCTGGCGGTTTCATGTTAGAGAATGGCATTTAGGTGCGCATTCTGGAGCAAGGTTATTCGGGCTCGGCGGTGCCTTCTTCGACCCACGAGCGGGCTTCGGGGACTTGGGCGAAAAACCCGGCGAGGGCCGAGGAAAGGTGTTCGGCGTAGCGGTAGTGGGCACCGAGGCCGGTGCGCAGCTCGGCCTCGTAAATGAACTTGTCCGCGTGGGTGGAGTGCTCGAAGGGCGTCTGGGCGCCGAGGAGGAGGGAGTAGACGTAGGCGGGCGAGCCGGCGGCGAGGAGTTCGCGGGTGAGGGCGAGTTGGTCGTCGAGCAGGGTTTGGTGGCCGGCGTGGGGAATCTCGGGTGGGAGGTAGAAGCCGGCCTGGATGAGGGGGGTGTAGCGGTGGCCGGTGCGGTGGCGGTTCAGGTCGCGGAGTTCGGCGAGGGCGAGGTTGTTCCAGGCGAAACTTACGCGCATGCGGCGCGTGGCGGAGCCTTGGTGGCCATAGCGGTTGGTGCGGGCGGACAAGGCGTCGGGCACGCTCTGTTCCTCGGTGAGAAAGGGCGGGGTGGCGCGGTCCACGTGGACCCAGGTCTCATCGGCGAGCGGGCGGCAGGACAGGCGGGCGAGGCCGAGGCGGCAGGAGGTGGCGAGTTCGGCGGCGGCCTGGGTCTGATGGCTGGTCTCGGCGGTGCTGTGGCGCATCAGGCGCGGGGAGATTTTCAGCAACTCGCCGCGGATCAAATCAGCGGCGGCGCGGGCCTCGGGTTGAGGCAGGGAGGCGAGGTGTTTGACGGTCTGGGCCCACATCCGCGAGGTCTGGACGAGGGCGAGGTTGGTGCGGGTGGCGAGGGGGATGAAATAGCGGGCGCGGTCGAGGGCGTAGTTTTTACGGATGCGGGCGATGACGGCGGGCTTGGCGCCGGCGGGCACGCGCACGCGCTCGGGCTCGGCGAGGGCGAGGGTATCGAGCCGGGTGTATTCGGCCTGATAAGCGGCGAAAGCCCGGGCCATCACTTCGCGCCAGCGCGGGGCGAGCTCCGCCGGCACGCCAAGTTCGGCGGGATCGGGCAGGGCGGAGGGGGCAAGAGTGATGTAGCGGGTGGAGGATTCCTGGCCGTCGGCCATCTGGGCGATCTCGAACACCTTATAGGCAAGCCACATGGATACGTCGTCGAGGGCGATGGCCAGGCCACCGGTGAGGCCGCCGATGGAGGCGTGGCCGTAGTCAACGAACTTCAGGATGCGGTCGATGGAGGCGTCGGGATCGGCCGGATCGACTTTGTCCAAAATGGCGTGGATGCCCTCGTTACTGCGCGAGTAGCGGGCGAGGACGGAAGCCAGCAATTCGGGCGTGACGCGGGGGAGATCGGCGGCGGATGGCGGAGGGACGAGGGCGAGACCGGTGATGCGCATCGCGTCCTAGGCAAGCGGGCGGACGGGGTGGGGCGAGCCGAAACCGAGGCGGCCCACCGTTACCGGTGGGCGGGGAGGGTCAGACTTTGGGGAATTTTATCCAAGCGGCCCCTTGCCGAGCGCTGGCCACCACGGTTTCGATGAAGGCCATGCCCTCGACGCCGTCGTCAATGGTAGGGAAGTCTAGATCAAGGGGCAGGGGAAGGCCGGCAATCTCGGCGTGGATGGCGCGGAAGGCTTCGCGGTAGACGTTACCGAAGGCCTCGAGGTAGCCTTCGGGGTGGCCGGCAGGGATGCGCGTGGCGGCCCGGGCGGCGGGGGCGGTGATGTAGCCGTTGCCCCGGCCCCAGATTTCGGTGGGGCGGTCGGGGTATTTCACGACGAGTTGATTGGGGTGTTCCTGGCGCCATTCCAGGCCGCCCTTTTCGCCGTAGACCCGCAGGTTGAGGTTATTCTCTTCGCCCACGCTGATCTGAGAGCTGTGCAGCACGCCTCTGGCGCCGCCTTTGAAGCGGAGCAGGACGTTGCCGTCGTCATCAAGTTTACGACCTTTCACAAAGGTGGTGAGGTCGGCGCAGAGTTCCGCGATATGCAGGCCGGTGACGTAGCGGGCGAGGTTTTCGGCGTGGGTGCCGATATCGCCCATGCAACCGGCCGCGCCGGAGCGTTTCGGGTCGGTGCGCCAGGCGGCCTGTTTCTGTTGGGTCTTTTCCAGCGCGGTGGAGAGCCAGCCTTGGGGGTATTCGACCACGACTTTGCGGATGGCGCCGAGGTGGCCGGAGCGGACCAACTCGCGGGCCTGCTTCACCATGACGTTACCGGTGTAGTTGTGGGTGAGGGCGAAGACCTTGCCGGTTTTTTTAACGATTTTGCGCAGCGCGACGGCCTCGGCCAGGTCGAAGGTTGCCGGCTTGTCACACACGACGTTGAAGCCGGCCTCGAGAAACAGTTTCGCGGGCGGGAAATGCTGGTGGTTGGGGGTGACGATGACGATAAAATCGAGGCGGTCGGCCTTCGCGCGAGCGGCCTCGGCCCGGGCCATCTCGACGTAGGAACCGTAGACACGGGCGGGGTCCAAAAAGAGGTCGGCACCGGAGGCGGTGGAGCGGGCAGGGTCGGAGGAAAAGGCGCCGGCGACCAGTTCGGCCTGGCCGTCCATCTGGGCGGCGATGCGGTGAACGGCGCCGATAAAGGCGCCGCGCCCGCCGCCGATCATGCCGTAGCGAAGTTTGCGGTTCATGGAGAAGTGTGGGGGCGGGAGTAGTGAGTAGTGGGTAGCGAGTAGGAGAGAGCCGGGCAGAGTCGGGCGGCGATGTCTGGACGGGGATGCTCGCTACTCGCTACTTCGAGCGGTTACTGGTTCTTCTTGGCGAAGGCGGCGTCAAAAGCGGCGGCGTTTGGAGCGAAATCCAAGCGGCGCACAAAGGCGGCGGCCTCGGTGGCGCCGTGGACTCGGTCCATACGAACGTCTTCCCACTCGACCGAGAGGGGGCCGCGGTAGCCGACGTCGTTTAGGGCGACGATGATGTCCTCGAACCGGATATCGCCACGGCCCGGGGAGCGGAAATCCCACTGGCGGCGGGCGTCGCCGAAGCTGGTATGCCCGCCAAAGACGCCGACGGTGCCGTCGCCATGACCCCACCAGACGTCCTTCACGTGGGCGTGGAAAATGCGGTTTCCGAACTCGCGGATAAACTTCACGTAATCGACGCCTTGGTAGCCGAGGTGGGAGGGGTCGTAGTTAAAGCCGAAGCGCGGATGGTTTTTAACCGCGTCGAGGGCGCGTCCGGCCGAGGCGATGTCGAAGGCGATCTCGGTGGGGTGGACCTCGAGGGCGAAGTTAACCCTGGCTTTGTCGAAGGCTTCGAGAATGGGGAGCCAGCGTTTGGCAAAGTCGGCGTAGCCAGCATCGTAATACGACTGCGAGGTCGGCGGGAAGGCGTAGAGCGCGTGCCAGATGGAGGAGCCGGTGAAGCCGTTGACCACGGCAGGAAGGGCGTCCTGCCTGGCGGCGACGCCGGGGCGGGCGTCGAAGAAAGCTCGGGCGGCCTTCGCCGTGGTGATCATGCGGCGGGCGGCGCGGCGGCGCACGGCCTCAGGGTCGCCGTCGCCCCAGACCTCGGCGGGCAGGATGGCGCGGTGGCGTTCGTCGATGTGGTCACAGACGGCCTGACCGACGAGGTGGGCGGAGATGGCGTGGCAGGCCAGGCCGTGGTCCTTCAGGAGTTCCCATTTGCGGTGGACGTATTTCTTGCCCTCGACAGCAGCCTCCACGTCGAAGTGGTCGCCCCAGCAGGCGAGCTCAAGACCGTCATAACCCATTTTTTTGGCAAGAGGGGCGAGTTGCTCCAAGGGAAGGTCGGCCCATTGGCCGGTGAAAAGGGTAACAGGTCTAGTCATGGGTCAGGGAGGGTTGAGCGAGTTGGTCGCGGCGGACGGTCCCGGCGCAAGCGCTTTTCCATACGGGTGGGGGCATTTTTTAAGGGCAAAGCCCGGCTTGTGGAGGTGGTTTTTCTGCTGCCTGCTCGGGGCAACCCCGCCGCCACATGATGCCCCGCACGTTTTCCACGCTCGGATGTCCCGAGGTGGACCTTGACCACGCCATCGCCATCGCCACGCGCCACGGCTTCCATTCCCTAGAGCTCCGCACCCTCGGCGGCACCACCGACTTGCCGGCCTGGTTCCAGACCCACTACGGATCGCCCGCCGGGCTGGCGGCGCATCTCCAGCAGCGTCACTTCAAGGTCTGCGCCCTCGGGACCTCGTTCAAGCTGGTTGGCCGCGACGGCATCGACCGCGCCCAGCTCGGGCAGTTCGTGCGCTGGGCGGACGAGTGCGACGTGCCGTGGCTGCGGGTCTTCGATGGGGGCAAGACCGGCGATGCGAACGAGGTAGCGGAGGCGGCTTCGACCCTTGATTGGTGGCGTGAGGAGCGCATCCGCAACAACTGGGCGGTCGAGCTGATGGTGGAGACGCATGACGGCTTCGTCACCTCGGCCGCGTTACACGGGCTGATCGCGAAGTGCCCCCGGATCAACTTGCTCTGGGACGTGCACCACACCTGGAAAAAGGGCGGGGAGGCTCCGGCCGAGACGTGGAAAACGATCCGCAACCACGTGGTCCATTTGCATGTGAAGGATAGCGTCAGCCGGCCGGCGCCGACCGGCACGCAGGCCTACACCTACGTGCTGCCGGGCGAAGGGGAGTTTCCCATGGGTGGGCTGCGCGAGCTTCTGGAGCAGGACAAATTTGACGGCGTGATAAGCCTCGAGTGGGAGCGCATGTGGCATTCCTACCTGCCGGAGATTGACAAGGCCCTGCACCACGCGGCACGCAACCGCTGGTGGTGATCGGCGCGGCTCGGCGCGGACGATCAGAAGTTAATGCAGACTGGTTTGGGCGTGGCGAAATCCGGCCCGACGGGGGCCAGCGCGCCGCTCTCGGCATCGACGGCGTAGACGCGCACCGCGTCCGCGTCTTGTCCGGCGGAGAGCAGCCAGCGGCCGTCCGGGCTGATCGCGAAATGGCGCGGATTCGCTGGCACCGCGACATGGCCGCCCGGGGTGAGGCGCCCGCTGGCGGGGTCGCGGGCGAAGAGCGCGAGCGAATCGTGGCCCCGGTTCGAGGCGTAGACGAAGCGGCCGTCGGCGCGCACTGCGATCTCGGCGGTCTTCGTGAAGCCGGCGAACCCCGCGGCGGGGAGGGTCGACACCGTTTCGACCAAGGATAACGCGGCGCCGGCTGGATCGTAAGCGACTACGGCGACGGTGTTATCCAATTCATTGATGACGTAGATGTGGCGGCCGTCCGGTGAGAATTGGGCGTGGCGGGGGCCGGCGGCGGGGGCGAGGGTCAGCCAGGGCTGGCCGGGGTTGGGCACGAGGGAGTCATCGGCCTTGCGGGCATAAACATACACGCGGTCGCCCCCGAGATCGGGGACGAGGAGCAGGCGGCCTTCGGGAGACCAAGTGACGCCGTGGGCATGCGCGGTTTTTTGCCGGTCGGGGTGGGCTCCGGAAGCGTGGGTGTGTTGGAAAAAAGCCATCTTCTGATCCAGCGAGCCGTCGGCCGCGACGCGGTGGACGATCACGCTGCCGCCGCCGTAGTTGGCAACCGCGACGAGGCGGCCTTCGGGCGAGAGGGCGATGTCGCAGGGGCCATTTCCCTCGCTGCTGCGGGTATTCAGCGGGGTGAGCGTTCCCCCGGTTCCGATAGAAAAGGCCGCCAACACTCCGGGTTTTCCCTCGGCTACGGCATAGAGAAAGCGGCCGTCGGCCGAGCGATCGAGAAAGGAGGCGCGGGCGAGCGGGGCGACCGCACGGTCCGGGCCGAGTTGGCCGCTTACGGGATCGAACTCGGTCGCGCGGAGGGCGTCGGCGTAGTTGCCGAAGTAAAGGGTGTGGGCGGCGGCGGTCATGGCGGAGAGGAGCAGGGCGGGGATGAATCGGATAAAACGCATGGGTGGGGCGGTGCGAGATTGGGACGGTCTGCGGGGTTGCATGCAAGCGAGGGGATTCCGCAGGCTGGGGGATCCATGGCCCTCTTCAGTCTTCTCGATCTCTCGCACGCCTTTGGCGGTGCCCCCGTCCTTGATCACGTTAATTTCCAGGTCGATCCCGGCGAGCGTGTGTGTCTCGTGGGTCGCAACGGCGCGGGCAAGTCCACATTGATGAAGCTTATTGCGGGGGACATGAAGCCTGATTCCGGCCAGGTTTTCCGCCAGCCCGGTGCGCATTTCGCACGGCTCGTGCAAGAGGTGCCGAAGGATCTTGCCGGCACGGTGCACGATGTGGTTGCCAGCGGAGTCCGGCGGGATGCCGCCGGCCACGAGGAAGACTGGGAGATCGATGTGCGCGTCGAGGATCTGATCGCCCGGCTCCAGCTCGATCCGCACGCCGAGGTGTCAACGCTCTCGGGCGGTCTCAAGCGCCGTGTGCTTCTCGGCCGCGCCATCGCCAGCAAGCCCGATCTGCTCCTGCTCGACGAGCCGACCAACCATCTCGACATCGAGAGTATCCTCTGGCTCGAGGAGTTTTTGCTCAGTGAAAAAGTCGCCCTCTTCTTTGTCACCCACGACCGAGCTTTCCTGCAAAAACTCGCCACCCGCATTGTTGAGCTCGATCGCGGGGTGCTGACCAACTGGGCCTGCGCCTACGATGTGTTTCTCCTGCGCCGTGCCGAGCGCCTTGAAGCCGAGGAGCGCCAGCGTGCCGCGGCCGACAAAAAGCTCGCCCAGGAAGAGGAGTGGATCCGTCGCGGCGTGCGCGCCCAGCGCAAGCGCGCCGGCGCCCGCATCGAGGCCCTCTACGCCCTGCGAGCCGAGCGCAAGGCCCGCCGTGATCGCGCGGGCGGAGCCGTCATAAAAATCACCGCGGCAGACGAGTCCGGCGTGAAGGTAATCGAGGCCGACAATTTGAGCTTCGCCTACCCCGGAGCGACGCCGCTGGTCACCGGCTTCTCCACCATCATCACCCGTGGGGATAAAATCGGTCTCATCGGCCCCAACGGCGCGGGCAAGACCACCATCCTCAAGCTCCTCTTGGGCCAACTCGCGCCCACCGGCGGCACTCTCAAGCACGGCACCAAGCTCGAAGTGGTTTACTTTGACCAACTGCGTGCCCAGATCGACGACAGCAAGACGGTCGCGGACAACGTCGCCGACGGCAACACCCACGTGACTATCGAAGGCCGCACCAAGCACGTCATCAGCTACCTGCAGGACTTTCTCTTCGAGCCTGACCGCGCCCGCACCCCGGCGCGCGTGCTCTCCGGTGGTGAGCGCAACCGCTTGTTGCTGGCGCGGCTTTTCGTGAAACCGGCCAACGTCCTCGTGCTCGACGAGCCGACTAACGACCTCGACGCCGAGACGCTCGATCTGCTGGAGAATCTACTGGTCGAGTTCGAGGGCACCGTCCTGGTGGTGAGCCATGACCGCAAGTTTCTCGACGAAGTGGTCACCGGCACTTTCGTTTTCGACGGCAAGGGACGCATCGACGAGTTCATCGGCGGCTACAGCGACTGGCTCGAGGAGAAGACGAAGCAGGCCAAGGCTCCCGCCGCCGCCCCCCGGCCGAATGCCCGGGCGATCGCCGCACCCGCCCAGGCCCCGGTCGCCTCTGCCAAGGCCGGCGCACGCAAGCTCAACAACCGTGAACAGCGCGAACTGGCCGAGTTGCCCGCGCGCATTGAAAAACTGGAGACGGAGCAAACTGGTTTGGTGGCGAAGCTCGGCGACCCGAAGTTCTTCAAGCAGGATGCCGCCGTCGTCCGCGCCGCCGAGGCCCGCTTGCGCGAGCTGGAAAAGGAACACGCCGACGCCCTCGCCCGTTGGGAGGAGCTGGAGGCGGCGAATGCGGGTTGATTTTTGCGCCAGCGGCGGATTGCCAGCGGGACGCGCGGCGGTTGACCATTGGATATGAAACCCACTCTCGTCGTCCTCGCTGCCGGCATGGGCTCGCGTTACGGCGGGCTGAAGCAGATCGATCCCATGGGGCCGGCCGGCGAGACGGTGCTCGACTACACCGTGCACGACGCGGTGCGGGCCGGCTTCGGGCGCGTGCTTTTCGTCATCCGGCGCGATTTTTCGGAAGCATTCCGTGCCGCCGTGGGCGCGCGGTTCGCGGGCAAGCTTGAGGTGGATTACGCTTTTCAGGAACTAGACCTTCTGCCGCCGGGCGCGGCTCCCCTGCCCGGCCGGACCAAGCCCTGGGGCACGGGTCACGCTCTCTGGTGCGCGCGCGAGTTCCTGCCCGGGCCCTTCGCCGTGGTGAATGCCGACGATTTTTATGGGGCGGGCTCGCTGGCGGCGCTCGGCGACTTTCTCCGTGCCCCGGCCGCCGCCGGCACGCCTGCACACGCGATGGTGGGCTTCCCGCTGGGCAATACCTTGTCGGAAAACGGCGCCGTATCCCGCGGGGTCTGCACGGTGGATGCGGCTGGCTGGCTGACGGGCATCGAAGAGCGTTCCGGCATCCTGGCGGCGGACGTGGGCGTCGGTCGCGCTTATGCTGCGGCCACGCCGGTATCGATGAACTGCTGGGGTTTTCGTGCCGGGACCTTTCTCGACTCACTGGATGAGGCCTGGCGGGATTTCTTCGCCGCGCGCGGGCAGGAGGAAAAAGCCGAGTTTTACCTGCCGGCGGCGGTGGATGGTTTGGTGCGGCGCGGCGCCGTGCGGGTTCGGGTCCTGGCAACCGCCGACTCGTGGTTCGGCGTCACCTACCGTGAGGATAAACCTGGGGTGCAGGCTGCGCTGGCCAAACTGGTGGGGCAGGGCGTCTATCCTTCCCCGTTATGAACCTGGTTTTTTCCCGACCCGACGCGGATATATTTGTGCCCGGTGGCGGCGACGCGGTGGCGGCGTTGGCGCGGGTTACTCATCTCTGCGTGGCGGCGCATCAGGATGATATCGAGATTCTGGCCCATGACGGAATCTGTGACTGCTTAGATGCACCCGCCTCGCGCGCTTTCGGGGGGGTGGTCGTGACCGATGGCGCCGGCTCTCCGCGCACCGGCGTGTATGCGGCTCATACGGATGAACAAATGCGGGCGGTCCGGCGTGATGAGCAGCGGCGCGCGGCCGAGCTGGGGGGCTACGCGATCCAGCTCCAGCTCGCGCACCCGAGCGCCGGTGTGAAGCTTCCGGGCCAGGCGGGCCTCGCGGCGGATCTGGCGGCGATTTTTACCGGTTGCGCGCCGGAGCGGGTTTATCTGCACCAACCGGCGGATAAGCACGACACCCACGTGGCGGTTTTCCTGCGCTGTCTGGAGGCGCTGCGGGCTTTGCCGCCTGAGCGGCGTCCGCGGCAGGTGGTAGGGGCGGAGGTCTGGCGGGACCTCGACTGGCTGGTCGATGCCGACAAGGTAGCGCTCGACAGCGGGCGGCGGCCCGCGCTGGCGGCGGAGTTGTTGCGGGCCTTTGATTCGCAGGTGACGGGCGGCAAACGCTATGATCTCGCCGCGCAGGGCCGGCGGCTGGCGCACGCGACTTTCCACACCTCCCACGCCACCGACCGGTTGACCGGGATCACCTGGGCGATGGATCTCACCCCGCTGGTGGCGGACCCGACCCGGGACGTGGCGGATTTTACCCTGGGCTATCTTGACCGTCTGCGCGCGGACATCGCGGCGCGGCTCGCTCGTTTCCGGTGAACCCCGTCGGCCGCCCACTGCACGACCTGATGAAAGCGCTTCGTTTTTTTACCGGCCTGGCAGTGCTCCTGGGGTTTGGAGGGGCGCGGTTGGCGGGCGCGAATCCTTCCGTCCAGGATGCGGGCGGCCCGGGTCTGGTCTGGGCGGAGTTGTTAACTAGCGGCCGGCCGGCGGATCTCGCTGGATTCTATGCGGCGACCCTCGGCTGGACGGCAACGCCGGAGGGTGAGGGCAGCGGGGCGCGGATGCGGCTGGAGAACCGGGGGCGTCCCGTGGCGGGTATTTCCTTCCGCCGCGATATCACGGTCGGCATGGCGCTGGGCCGGTGGGTAGGCTTTTTAGCCGCGAATGATGTGGCAGAGGCTGCGAGGCGGGCTGAGACGGCGGGTGCGAAGGTGTTGGTCCCCGCCCGTGAGTGGCCGGGGCATGGCACGCAGGCGATTCTCGCCGATCCGGAGGGGGCGACCTTCGGCTTGGTGCAGAGGCCGGCCGGAGCGACCCCGGCAACCGGTGACTGGACGTGGCCGGGATTGCTGGCGAAGGATCCTTTTCCAGCGGCTGATTTTTACGGGGCCATGCTCGGGTGCCGGATCGCGGATGATCGGCGCACGCCATTATTTATCGGGGACCTTTTATTGATGTCGGGCGGCCGGCCGTGCGCTGCGGTGACGGCCCTGCCGGGCAGTTCTGCGCGGGTGCCGGGCTGGGTGTGGTTTGTGCGCGTAGCTGAGCTTGAGGACGTGGTGCGCCGCATCCGAAAGGAGGGAGGGAAAATCCTGCGAAAGCCGGGGGTGGATTTGATGGGCGGGAGGCTGGCCGTGGTCAGCGATCCGTGGGGGGCGGTCTTTGGCTTGATCGAGCCATCCGGTCCGGTGTGGCCGGTTGCCAAGGCGGTCGCAAATACCCGCCAGGTCTCCGGTCAGCTGGAATACGCCTGGCATGACCCTGCTTTTTACCAGCCCTGGTTTGATCCGGCGGCGCTGGTCCTGCCCGAGCCGGAGGCGGCCTGGGCGCGGGCGAATCTGCGTGTGGTCGAGCCGGGGCAGGCGGCGCAAGCGGCTGGGGTGCGTCCTTAGCGGTTGGGCGCAAAAAAGCCGCCCTTGGAGGGGGCGGCTTGAGGTGAAGACGAAATCTGCGCCTCAGGCGCGGCCCATGTAGGAGCCGTCGCCGGTGGAGACCTTGATGAGCTCGCCGACCTTGATGAAGAGGGGGACTTGAACGATGAGGCCGGTCTCCATGGTGGCGGGCTTCTGGACGTTGGAGGCGGTGTCGCCCTTCACGCCGTCGGCGCTCTCGGTGATCTTGAGCACCACGGAGGAGGGCAGATCGATGGTGAGGGGCTTCTCGTCGACGTAGAGGACCTCAACCTTGCCGTTGGCGGTGAGGTAAAACTTGCTCTCGCCGATCAGGCTGGCGGGCAACTCGACGGTTTCGTAGGTCTCGGGGTCCATGAACGCGAAGGCGTCGCGGTCAGCATAGGAAAACTCGAGGGTCTTGCGCTCGGTGGGCAGGACTTCCACCGTATCGGTAGAATTAAAGCGTTGGTCCAGGGATTTGCCGTAGCGCAAGTTGCGCATTTTCATCTGCACGAAGGCCCGCAGATTGCCCGGGGTGCGGTGCATGGTCTCCATCACGAGATGGGCCTCGCCGTTGAATTTGATGACCTGACCTTTGCGGATGTCGTTGGCTGAAGGCATGTGATGGGAGGGGGAGGGTGAAGGGTTAAAAGGTTGAAGGGCTAGCGGTCGCACTGGCGGGTAGTCAAGGGCGGTATCGGCGGGGTGCTGACCGGGTTGTGCGCTTGACAAGGGCCGCCCCGGGGCAATTTGTCCCCCTGTGCCTTCGCTGCATCGCCTAATCACGTTGGTTTTGCTGACTCTTTGGCTGCCGGCGACCTCGCATTGTGCGATCGCCACAGTGCTCGGCGTGATGAACGACCACTGCGAATCGGTGTGTTCGCATGAGGGGGTGGATCCAGTGGGTCACCCCGCAAGCGACGCCTGCGCGACGGTGGAGGATGGCGCCATCAAGCCCGCCCTCGCCGCCCTGCACGCGCCGATGCCGATCCTCACCGTGCTCGCCTGCCTGAGTCGCGCCCACTCCGCCTTGCTCGCCGAGGCCCGCCCGCTGGCGCGGCCGACCTGGAGCGCCGCCCATCCCGACGCCTGGGTGCCCGAGCGGCATCTGGCGAGCCGAGCCGTCGCGCCGGCTCGTGCCCCGAACCTGAACTGACGCCCCGTCGTCGCCCCATCCCCGCGCGGATGCGGCATTGCCTCGCCCGGTGCGGGGCCGCGCGCTCCGCCGTTTTGCGGGCGCGTTCCACCCTCAGGTTCGTCCGCCATGAATTTCCCCGGTATCTTTTCCCTGCCTATCTTGCTCGCGACGCTGGCCGTCGCCGGGCCCCTCACCACCGAGACCGCCACGCGGCTTGCGCTGGAGAACCATCCTGATCTCGCGGCCGCCCGCGAGCTGATCGTCGAGGCCGAGGCACGCGCCTCTGGGCTCGACCGTCTGCCCAATCCAGAGCTCGAGACCGAAGTCGTCCTCGGGCGGCAAGGGCGCGGGCGTATTGAGATCGGTGTCGCGCAAACCTTTCCCCGGGCCTCGCGTCTTCGGCTGGAACGCCGCGTCGCCGCCGAAAGCCTGCTCCTGGCCCGCAGCGAGGTCGTTTTGGCCGAACGGGTCGTGGTTGCCCGTGTCCGCCTGGCCGTGCTGGCTCTCGCGGCCGCCCAAGCCGAGGAGGAGCTCGCTCAAAAACAGGCGGGGCTGGCACGTGAGTTCGCCGTCGCCCGGGCCATGCAGGCGCGCGCCGGGCAGGTGGCTTCCTTTGAGGCCTCCGAGGCGGAACTCTCGGCCTGCGAAGCTGAACTCGGCGTCGCCCTTCCCCGAGCGACTCGGACGGCCGCGGCGGCGGCGCTCGCCACCCTGCTCGGGCGCGATCCGGCGGAGGCTCTTTCCGTCGAGCTCGACCTTTCGCTCCCGGCCGACGACGCGGCTCTGCCGCCGCCCGGGCTTTGCGCCGAAGTCGCTCTGGCCGAAGCCCGGCTGAACGCCGCCGACGCCGAAATCAGCCTCGCGCGGACCCGCGGCCGGGAGGACTTTCGTCTTGGTGTTTTTGCCGAGGGCGAACAGGTGCGCTCCGACTTCGGCGACCGCGCGCAGGAAGTTATGCTCGGCTTGCGCTTCAGCATGCCGCTGCCGACGCGCTCGGTCGCCGGCCCGCTTATCGCTGAAAAACAGGCCGCTCGCCGCCGCCTCGCGCACGAGGGCGAGGCGCGCGCTCGCGCGGCTCGTCATGAACTCGCCGCCGGCACGGTCGAGGTGGGCGCCCGCCACGCTGCCGCTCGCGCGATCGCAAACGAGCTGCTGCCCGCCGCCCGGGCCCATCTCGCGGCCACCGAGGCGGCTCAAGCCCGTGGCGAGCTCGAGCTGGTCGCCGTGTTTCGCGCCCGAGAACGCCTCGCCGGGATCGAGCGGGCCGATCTCGCTGCCCGTCTCGCCTACCATCGCGCCGCCATTTACCGCGTCTCCGCCGCCTGCTGCCTACCGTTTTGAACCTCATGAAACCTATTTTTCTCTCTCTTTTCCTGGTCACCGTTTACGCCGCCGCCGCGCCCCGCGCCGCCGAGTCCAATCCCGAACGGGTAAAAAACACCGTCGTGCTCGACGCCAATACCGTGGCCAACCTGCGACTACAAACCGCCGCCGCTGAGCCGAGCCTCTTTGAGGAAACGGCCTTCGCCCTCGGCCGCGTCGAGCCCCGGCACGGAGCCATCGCGGTCCTCAGCAGCCGCATCTCGGGTCGAGTAGTGGAGCTGTCCGGTCATCTTGGCGATGTTGTCGCCATCGGCGAAGACCTCGTCCGGGTCGAGAGCCGCCAGGCCGGTGATCCGCCGCCTGTCGTCACGTTGCGCGCTCCGCAGGCCGGCACGATCACGGATTGCGA
>Ga0247831_1003917_pt1 | contig 20744 bp, 13 predicted proteins | sample LaCruzMarch2015__9_FD_192406 | JGI IMG/M metagenome (GOLD analysis project Ga0247831, IMG submission 192406) | Freshwater microbial communities from meromictic Lake La Cruz, Castile-La Mancha, Spain - LaCruzMarch2015_1m | ecosystem: Environmental > Aquatic > Freshwater > Lake | place: Spain...
ACTGTACGTATGTATTCCGATACCATCCGTGTAATTTCAGTAACATTTCCGCGATTTCTATTAGTGATCACTTGCGGTTATCACCTCATCACCTCATCAACTGCCTAGGGAAAATGCCGATATGATACTCCCGACTCGGCACGACTCATTCAAACTCAAACTCGCCGCAACACACATAAAAACACTCCGCCTACATAACGATGGTTCAAAATAGTAACCTTCCTCCTCTACTCATCAATTCGCCAATTAAAGTACACACCCGATTAAAACACTCCGATTACAACACTCGATGACAATCCAAGTGCAAGTCGTGGCGAATCATTTTCTGCTTCAAAAGATCATCTCATAATTACAATCTCTTCGTCCGACATCTATCTATCTCCTTTCATATCTCGACAAACATTAACAACAAAAATGAAGTTGTCATTCCTCCTACTGAGCTGCTCGTATGCCTACGGCAACGTCTATCGTCGTGTCCTTGGGCATTAACGATGCTACCGTCGTGATGGCGAGGCCGGCATTGCCGCCGCTCGACGATATTAGCCTCAACCTCGACGATGACGACGTGGTGGTCGCGTGGGCCTTGTAAGCCGATGCGCATAAATGGGCCATCCCACGATCTTTGAAACTGCCGCTCCGTTGCAGACAGTCGAGTTTGAGATATACCGGGCGATTACGGCATAGTTTGGACAATGGCGCCGAATGGATGAGTGGGGTATTGGAGAAGAGCTTGAGCGCTCGTGCCTCGTGGGCAACGTCGTCGCGTGACGAACTAGCGCTCATCGCGACCTATGACGTTTTTTTCGACAACGCCTTGCTTTGCACACGTTGACGACTGCAACAGATGGAGGAACGACGTAATGAGCAAGGAAAGGAGGGTGTTGACGACTTTGGCAGGATGACGCGGCCTACGATGAATGAGACACGACGTGATCATCATCATTCGTCAAGTCGTTGTGACGGGAATAATCGCCACTCACGAGACGATATTAGTCGATTTGGAGTCGGTGTTCTTGTCGAGATACGCACGAGGACATCCTTTCCAAGTCACTAACTCGTTCTCGTGACTATGTCGCGTCCGACGCCCCTCATACCATCGAGGAATGTTATGGTGAAATGACATCATTATTCACATCAAGTGACGATGGTGACGGTGTAACACGTCTCGTTGACATCCTCCTGGGTAAGCTTGATGGTGCACATGATAAATTAGGGCCAGACCTACGAAAATCTACATCCATTTCTTCAACTGCGTCGTCATCGTCGTCGTTATCGACTCAGTTTGAGAAATTACTTCATCGACAAGACATCCAACAAATATTACAACGCATCGAGGATGCAATTGATGCCGTCGAGGCTGATGAACGTGATTTTGATGAAACCGAGGCTGCTGATAGAGATTCCGCAAAAGATGCCATAAAGGCAGCCCGGATGTCAAGGACGTCTCCCAACAGTGGTAAGAGAAAGAGAGTTCAGCCAGCCGATTCGTTACGTATACGTGCATACGCAATGAAGTCGGAATATCAACAGTCACTTGCGGAGGAGCTTGAGGAGATTGAGAGAGAAAAGGCGCAGATGGAGAAAGAGTTGCAAGAGGGTTGGGAGGAATGGGGGAAGGTTGTTGAGGAGGTCCAGTTAGCACTTGATGTCATGGAAAAATTGGGGGAGGGAGGGGATGATTGATGATGAGGGGGTGTTACAATTCAGGTGTTGAGAGAGGATCTTCCTCCTCCTATATCTAGCGATATTGGTTGAAAGTATGCTTGGATTCTCACCATGGCATTGAATAAAATAAATTTATAAATCTATATTACGGTCCGTAGTCGAATCATCATCAAGATGTATCGCTCATGAAGCCGAGTGGTGCATCGTAGTGAAATGACTGATACCTACCTTTTTGAGCTCTGAACTGTGATATTGAATCCACTAACGCGTAGTGAGATTCTCTGTTGAGGCTATTACTAATGTTTAAGAGCGTGCAGTATGGAGTTATTCATTTGAAACTTGGGTTTCTCCTTGAGCTTGGGTGAGACTCTCATGCTAGAGTGTGAGGAAGGGGGGGACTGGGAGGTCCTAGACCGGACTAAGACGTGAAACACGCCTTGGGGGCGTTGGATGAAGCAATTAATGGACAAAAGCCTTGGGTAAATAGCGATTACTGGACCTATTGGTACTACAAACTAATTCATAATGAAAGGCAGAGGGGCAGTAAACTTGTTTTCCCTGGCTGGCAGATAAACCAACAATGTAAACATCAATATAATAAGAATTTTCAACACTCGATGCTCTCTTCATCAGAGCAGATGGTGCTCTCTTGCATCGTCTTGATCAGATGTCAAGCTGCAAACATTTTACATGAACTCGAACTAATTCACTCAACTATCATTCGATAGAAATTAAACAATTGTCCAGCGGCTCAAGACTGCACTGATGACACGATCGATCGTATCAGTATTATCTCTCTTCTTCTCGGCGCCGATATCAAGTGACCGGAAAGAGGTGGGATTGAGCAGTGCTCGACGCACAGTGGCCTTGCTAACAACAAGGGGCCCCTCGTCACCCGCACCCTTCGACGGGACGGTTACACTGCTACGACGGATCAAGTGAATGGTTCGATTGTCCCCATCGATTACCAATGATACAGGATAGATCTCACCGTATTGACAGGTCGGCACGGAGAAGCTTTCACGAGTATCCTCGCCGTCCACGACATAAATCCGACCTCCTCCCTCGTCATTATTGTCTCCTATGGCCGATGACATGACCTTGGCAACATCGCTTGAGGTTGTCGAACCACCAGTCCCAACAAATGTGAGAGTGGTGTTGGACGACGACAACGACGACGTGTCTACTCCTTTGAGATTAGCGACTTCATCGTACGGAGGAGGCGCGGGTACCACACGGCCAACCACGGCGACTCCGGAGCGAGTGGGAGGACGGCTATTTCCACGAAATTTTGCTCCATTCCTTGGGGTGCAATCATCTTCGTCGAATGATGAGAACGAGACCAGATCAGCACTCTCAGAAGGATGAATTACCTTGGAACATGGGGTAACCGAACGTATGGATGATGTCAACCTTGATAATAACGGCTGAGATTCTGATATCGAATTCTCGCCGCCTCCACCACCAACACGGTAGGTCTCATTAAGAACTTTGCGAGCCAAAGGGTGGGAGGGGCATGACATCCCAATAAAGTACCTTTCACGCTCTTCATGGTCAATGTTGTCGATGCCATCATTAACGCCGTTCGATCTTTGTAGTAGTACAGATGCTGGTAGGAGGATCGATTCGGGTAGGATCGAAACAGTCTCACCCAAGTCATCTTCAATGACAGACATGCCTGATGATATTGACGACATCGGGGACGAGGGAGGAATTATAACATCTTCCTCCCCCCCCAAAGTACGAACACGTACATATATGACTACCGGTCCAGGCCAGAACTTGGATGCAAGACGTAAGAAGGCTTCTCGACTATCGCTAAAGTTAGCGGCACGTAGACGACGGTTGTTGTTGGGTGAGGCCGGAGTTGCAATGTCGGCAGTAGCGGGCTCCCCGAAGAGGTGGATGGGGGTACTACAAATCTGATTACTTTCGTTGTGTATAGTTGTCATAGCTGTCACGGGTGTAGCGGGCGCTATTGCAGTCGGCGTCAAGGCCGTCACATTGTTGACAACATTCGGGGAGGTCTGCAAGGCCGGTCCTTGTGGACGTATAGCAAAAGTCTTAGGCTTGTTAAAATAACAGAAGTTCATTGCATGGTATCCATCAAGGACAAAGAGGATTGGAGCGTCTTGAGAAATGCCGCATCGCTTCATCATCCAGTCCAACGAGGCATTGGGAGGGTGGATATCTTTCTTGAGCATGTTGTGATGTGAACTTCCTTGATGCACCGTCGACTTTTCTTGCTGCTCGGACGAGATGGTGGCCTCCCCGGACGAGCAGGACGAGATAAGTGAGGTCTGTGAGTCAGTCCGCGAGAGTAGCCTACGTATGGACCGCGAGGATGCCGTCTTGACGCAGCATGCGAGCATGTACACACTCTCGGTGGGGAAAGATATGAGTGACACCGATGTGGGTGAGGCTGCGTCGCCGCCCAAATCGTGATTCCTTGACGCCTTCAATATACCGACCGCGTCAATGATACCCGTCAATGTGGGAGGTAGATTTTTAATCCGATTTCTATACGCGGTAGGCATACTTAGTGGATTATTCCATGAGGACGAAGTTGCCATACGAACATGACTCTGTGATGGTTGGCGTGGCGAGACGCGGCACTCATTGGTGAGATGATGTACCATCCCCACTTGCACATTTATCAGATTGTTATTATGATGCAGCTTCTTCTTCTTTGTCACTGGGCCGTCCGTGGTGGCGACGCCGTCGACCCGAAGGAGAAGGGGCATTGGCTTGGCGGCCATCATGATGTCGCCTAGAAACCAAGCAAGCTGTCGCCAGAGTGGAGAACCCGAATCAGATGGATAAAGTAAAAGAGGATAAGAGAGAGTCAACGTAGGAATCTGTACAAAAACCAATGACGTGGATACTCACGCAACAATTAACAGCTACAAAAAGTGGCAATCGACTATTTCTCTTCTAGATTTCTTCTCTTGATGTAAAAAATAAGCAGGCATTCTTTCCGCAAATTGCATTGCAAAAAATGAGCCGGCCTCCTTGCGTTTCCCGCGGAGCCACCCCAAAGAGGAAAAGGAAATGCGGCCCGGTTGAAACTGTCACTCCTACACTGGCCAAATCAGTTATTACTTCCTGGCATGTCTTTCTATCTCGACGACTACCCCGGGGGTGACAACGGTGGTCAAACATCCACCGAAATCTGTCCCAACTGCTCTTCCGCAGACTTTTACAGCGATCCCATCACCGGAGCACTCATCTGCTCATCATGCTACACTCAAAGTCAAACCGCAACGCAGGAGGAACTTGAATATGAGGACAGTATCGGACTCGCCGCGACGGGTAGGGATGCCAAGCGGATTTACACACATGGACGGGTTGGTAGTAATTTACGTGATCGAAAAAGACCACTTTCGGATTATGATAGGAGTAAAGCATTGCCGGATGTTGAGGATTGTTGTTTGGCATTCCAATGGCTATTGTGGGATGCATCGAAATGTGTTGCGAAATTGGCGGGGATACACGACGAGGAGCCCCGTGATTCATGTTATGACGACGACGAGGAAGAGGAGGCTCGGCCAATTTCGATGATGGAACGTACCGTGGAGCGAATTTGGTTCGCCTACCTCAAGGCATGGATGGACGCCACTGCTGAATATGCAAAGAGGTATCCCGAAATGAGAGTATCGTTTCGTGATTTATTCCTGGATGATCAACGAAAAAGATGTGTCATGCGACATTTATCAGTTACTGTGGGGAGGAAGGTCGAGGAGGAAATGATTCAAGAAATAATTATGAAGATGAAGAACGGAGGCGAGAAGTCTCATGAAGATGACGAGAAGGACGATAAAAGTATCCCCAGCACTGAATGTGTTTCAGCATCTATCCATGGTGATGGTGGTGATAGAAAAAGAAATAGTGATGATGCCGATGATGCTAGCAATAAACCTACACCCAAAATGAAGAAGAGAAAGCGTCAGCTATTCCTTACGGTTGCTCAACTTCGCAAGAATGGTCTTCAAGCGAAAATGAAACGCCATCCAAATGGACTCTTCATTTGTCCAAAGTATCACGCAGCAATAAAAATTGCACCTTCCATGACACTCCTCCTTGCGATTTTACAACTAGCGCTAATGCATTTGAAGTCAGGTGTGGCACCTCATCATTTAACTGCTTGGGTGGCAAGTGGTCAATTACCTCATGCGTTGAATGGCTATACTTTGTTACCATCGAGGCTTAAAGGAAAGCTTGATTTAGTTCGGCCATTTTTCCTTAGGAGCTTTGTCCCTCCAGCCGAGATGGTGGCAAACTTGACATGCATGCTGGCAGCTGCATGTAGTTGGTATGGTGGTGATGTGCCGTTGGAGAAGCCACGAATGGGACGACCACGAAAGAATCCCACGCTGGAGGTAGAGGGAGCGCCACACGTGAAAAGTTTGTACAATATACCACTGCTGGCTGCTCGAATGATTCTGGATTTTGGTTTTGATAGAGCAGTGTCAGAGAACACAATGGCACTCATTGGCGTCAAGAATTCACTCCACTGTGGTACAGCAGATGCTCTTGGAAACGACGATGACAATGAGTGTGACAGTAAATCTAGCAAAGCTTCTGATCGAAGGACAAAGATTGGTAACGACCCAACATTGTCACCGGCTCCATTGAAATGTGCGTTGCCAGAAAGGTTGTACAGCCCACTTCATGTTGCGGCAGTGATTGTTATTGCATGCAAACTATGCCCAGGCTGGGAGACATGGGAAATCACAAATTTGAATGCTGCAGGTAATTCCGCCACACAAAACAGAGCATTTGTACCTTGGAATGAATCTCAATTGCAACTTCTTGGGACTGGACCCACGCTAAATCACTACGTGGAATTCCTTCATGATACTGCATTTAGTAGCTTGGTACCGACCAAGAAAGGCACGACAGTTGCACAGTTTTTTCAATCTTTTGAAAGGGAATTAAATGACCAATCATCATTTAATAACGAGGATAGCATGTTCACAAAATCTATTGGACACGCTGTCAAAGCAGCTGTGATGCCAAATACTATACTTTCTGGTGCAACCAATCCAAATGAACCCAATCCTACTTCTCACCCTGCAGAGCATGACCAGTATCTTGCTGCCAATAACTTAGGGCGATATGTTTCATACCTCAACGACGAATCATGTGCCCAGCAATTGTTCCACCCACACTATTGTCGTCTACTTGAATATATTTGCTACATAATTGAAGAAACTGACACTATGAAGTTGCACAACATTGTGGAAGAGTTTGAGAAAGAATTGTTGGGATCTATTTAGAAAAATACCTGCAAAATGCTTTTGGGTATCCAGTAACATTAAAAAACATATTAAAGCATCCTCACATAATTTGTATGAAAGTCTACCATAAGACTAATTTTAGGTGGTGCATAGGCGCATGGATGAAACACCACAGACCCTAGACTAATCTTCCCTTCAACTTTGTTTGAACTATTGCGGACATGTTGTTTCCATTAAATCCATGATTACATTTAAACTCATACCAGGTATAATATATATTCAGCATCAGCACCTTCTACTGGGGCTGGAAGTCATATGGATGCAAATGCAACTGTCCACACAGATATCTGCCCTCTGAGAGAGGTAGACTCCCCACACCCACTTCTTACTCATATCAGATCTACTTCATACATATATAATGTGTTTCAGCATCACCTACTGTAGCTTGTAGTCTTACGGATGCAACCTCAGCCTGATATATGCTGGGTCTCAAAGTCAACAGTCAAGATGGCATTGGGAGATTCTCTTGGTTTCTCACTTGGATCATGATGTAGGTTATGATTGTGGCACCCCACCCACCTCATACTCGTATCAGGTCTACTTCATACATATATAATGTGTTTCAGCGTCGCCTACTGTGAATAGGTGTCATATGGATGCAACCCTAGCCTGATAATGCTGGGTCTCACAGTGGATAGTGGCAGTAAGAGATTCTCTTGGTTTCTCACTTGAATCATACTGTAGGTTATGATTGGGGAACCTCACCAACTTCAAACTCATAGCAGGTCTTCTGCATGTATATATGATATGTTTCAGCACCTTCTACTGTGGCTAGCAGCCATATGGATGCAATCCCAGCCTGATATATGCTTGGTCTCACAGTCACAGTGGCAGTGGTTGGAGATTCTCTTGGTTTCTCACTTGTAGTTTGTGATTGGGGCAACACACCCACTTCATACTCATATCAGATCTACTTTAAACATATACAATGCTTTTTAGCACCTTCTACAGTGACTAACAGTGATAAGTATGCAACCCTGCCCCTGATATCATCTGCTCTCAGAGTGAGAGTTGTGGTGGTGATCTCAATCTCACAGTTTACAGTCGCACATCATGCAATTTAATTTTGATTAGGCTCCCTACCCAATTCATGTGTATACAGGCTGACAATTTGTATCATGCTGTCAGGCCATGATCACATGACCTCAACCACTTCATACTCATATCAAGTCCTATTCATAGTAGTATTCTTCCGCTTTCCTATTGTTTCTGAGGTCCCCAGTTACAAAGATACAACCCTGCTTTTTCAGTTGCAATTCTTTAGGGGTAGGGGGTTACGGTAAAAGTGAGAGTAAGGATGTCTCTCACTGAGTTTTAGCTGTTGATGTCACAGGTCATTAGAGGGACTAAAGAGACTAAAACATTATGTATCAGGCCCATTGACAGCCAGAACCTTGCATTATTTAGGTATGTACATACAATGTTGTTTATGTTTCATTGCAATAATTAAAATTGTCACATAGGTGTACACATATTAACGAAACTTTATTCTCCTTGTCTCCACTGTCGAACATGAAGAGCAAGATCCTTTACATACTCGTACCCAACAATCATTGTGATCATGCCAGGACAATGAGCGTAACACCGGGGAACTAAGCCCCTAACAAATACACCTGGACCATCCCGTCGATAAAGATTGGTAAAGACCGTCCATGACGATGGCATAGAACCCCCGCCTCTCTTCTTATCAAGGCCTGATGCCATCGTCTCACTGCCATTGCTATCGATTGACATAGCATTCGACGCCATTGCTTGTCTATGGGTCCGTACTACCTCAATCGGCGACGTGACAAATATTGCAACAATGCTTCCACATCCACTCGTTATCAGACGTGGTATGAGAACAAGCTGTTGTTTGGCATCATTTCCGCACCTGCTATCACGTGCATGCTCTTCCTCCTCGCTACCGCGGATATCATTGATAGATAATTGATGCGTAACTATTGCATCTCGCAACCAAGATGACACGGCCCACATAGTTGCATGCTGTGGACCAAGCTGTGCCACCGCAGATAGATATCCAGTCCATAGTGATCGTACTCCACCTGGACCTGACGTAACATCTTTCAACACAGCCAATGCCGTTTCTCTCGTGGATGCCGTTGAGATTTGTAACCGCGTCGATACGACCGAGTAGGGAGCCATGATAAGCTGAGAGACGAGGGAGCTTGCGCCTCCCGCAACACCAAACACCCAAGCAGGAGGAGGCGTTGCTTTACTTTCTTCACCTTTGTTGTTGGAGACGTACCCTCCCAGAACGTCAACAATAATCTCATATGCAGTAAAGTAGTTCATACGTGAAATACCCGCTACCCAAGCAATACCACCACTTCGGAATAATCCACTCACACCTTCCGACTTGGCAATGTCAAGTAATAGTCGGAACGTTGCAGATGGAGAATCTCGAACGAGTCCAACCTGCTGTCGTTTTTTCAACAGTATGAATGGTTGTGCCCATAGATTTGTAGCAGTAAAGAGAATTGTTCCGCATGTGTAGTATGTTGGTTTGTCTAGATCGTGAAATGATGGTGACAACATTTATGATGGAAGATCGCGACGACAACTACCCTACGCAGCCTGGTATTCGTGTCATGAGCATCTCTGCAGCTTCATTCCGTCCTTCGTCCTTTTCCTCCTTTTCCCGAGACGTCGTCTCCAGCGTTACTCACAGGGAGGCTCGCTGATTTTTGAGCGAGCGACAGCAACGGAACCGAGATCATCATCTTCACATTCACACTCATCGCATCATCATCTCTTGCTCGCACTCCAAGCTTGACAGCTAGTGCAACCTGGTCAATGCGAACGAGCAAGTGAGAGAGTGCCACGTCCCAAAGCATTTTTTGTTCGGCGGTGTCTGCCTAGGAGATGGTTCAAGTATCCATATTGATTCGTCCCACGACGGCCTACCATCACCCCAATAAGATTGACCACCTACTAATCGACTCGGCCGATAGACTAGAAACAATACAGGAGAAGTACTCCACGGCCGGATCAATCACGAAATTATATTATGGAGGTCATGAGCTACCATTGAATAGCTCCATTGGGAGTCACAATTTTGACGACAAAGCTATACTTGAATGCTGCCGTAGTCCGGCATTGTCGGCGGCGCTAACGGCAGTTCTAAAAGACTTTGAACAGATCAAAAAGCTCTCACCTTTGGATAGGACGATGGAACGTTTGATTGATATTTTACAATTACCTCCATTGGTAAAACGTGATCCAAACCATGAAATATGGGAGAATGGTGCTTGGAATAATGATCGGCTCAAAACAAGGACTATCAATTTAGCCACAATAAAGGGAGTACTACAGCGACAGGAACGATACAATGTCCATGACTTGCCAAAATGCAATGATTGTCGAAGTCTATACGAAGCACTCGAGAAGCATAAAGTTTGGACAGCGGGGGGGAATAATCATGATCCATCAAGTAGAAGCATTTCGAAGACACAGGCACATATATTCAAGCCACGTAAGAAGGATGGCAATCCATCAACAAATTACATATTAGTTGAAGAAAAATTGAGATTGCAGCAACAGATAAGACTAGAATTTTCAAACGGGATGAACTTTACTCCTGGGCATGAAACCCCGCCTGAAGATTGGTTGGAAGAGTTTGTGCGACGTGACCATGAACGTCATGGACATGGCAGCAGCACTGGACGTAATGATAGCACAGACCCTTATCTTGCATATCTCGGCGAGTCTCCATTGAGAGTTAATACATCCTCACGTTCGAACGGGGAAAGGTCTAACAACACTAATGGAACACCATCAGCATTGCGGGGTGCATCGTACACTCCTCAATATGCCTCTGGCCCATTCGCTGTCCTTGCCACACTCCAACTTGCCATGCATTCGAAGCATCCACAGTCCAATGGACGACGTCTTCTAACACTCACTGAAGACCAACTAAAGCGCATGGCTCAACCAATCTGCAGGTCTAACTTATACGATAAGGGGAGGATTCGCGGACGTAATGCATTCGCATGTGTAGATGGTTTGATTGAAAAACAGCTCATTCGGAAAGAGATTGTACGTGATACCGAGAAGTGGGGACTATTACCCGATGGAGAGGTAATGGGCGAGAAGTGTGCCAATTTTGATAGTGCTGTGAATCACGTTGTGCCCCTACGAGACATAGCTGATCCACTCCTCAAATCAAATACGAATCTAGCACTGTGTTTTGATTCACGTGAGGATGTTCACCTCCTTGAACGATTAAAGTTTTGCTGTGACGATGATAGAGTACCCTATGTAGAAAAGGATTTGCCCGCCGGTGATTACCTATTCATTGATCAAAGTCGTCCTAAGGAGTATGTACTACCGCTAATTATTGAACGCAAATCTTGGTCAGACTTGGCAGACTCTTGTCTTTCTAAAGGTCGTGCTCATAGTCGACTTGACTGTGTTAAACTAGGACCAGGTGGGTGTTCAGGAAGTTGTCAATTGTGTAAAATGAAACGTTGTGGTTGTCGACGTATACTGTTTATCATTGAGGGTGAGAGATGCTTAGGAAGTGATAGTAGTCACAGATCTGCCAAGAAATGTACTAAGAATAATTGTTGTAGTGCTTGCAAACTACTGAGCGAGAGGCATGATGTAACACAGGACGTCCTTGAAGGAGTATTGAATCGACTCCAATTAGAGTATGGTTGTTTCATTCATTACACAAAAAGTTACAATGAAACAATTTCGTCTCTGTTTGATATGAGAATATTACTGCAAAATGAGCCCAATACACGTTTTGGGGAGCCTCTGTCATACGAGTTATATGCGTCGAACGCCCGACGTCAAAGCACTGCCACCAATATGGGTCTAGATGGATCACTGCCGACCCGTGCACAAGACTTGAATTTTGAGACATTGGCGGCCTTAGTTGGTAGTTGCAAGTGGGACTGTGAGCTTGTCAGTAGCCTCTATGTAGAGATGAATCCAGATCAAGCACGCGAGGACCAACCATCAAATCAGAGGAAGAGCAACAACATCTCTGATGAAATTGTCATTGACTTGGATACGTTAAATGAACAGGAAGGCTTCAGTACAAGCGCCAGATCAAACAAACGGAGACGAAAGGAGAACAATAATATGATTTGCCTTGATGATTCAGATTCAGACAACGAGGTCAGTTTTGTCACCACTATCCGTGGTGGAGGTGGTGGTAATGGTGGCGGTCTATCCAGCGATGATGAAATTGATCTTACAGGTGAAAGTCAAGAGACTATTGACCCTTTCTCTAATCTCAGCCGCTTCAACAAAGATGGACGAACGAAATCATTTGAATCCAACTGTTCATCATCTGATGATTCGATTGATTTGCTCCTTAACAAACCATCTGTGTCGAAACATTCTTACCCAGCGTCAATGAGGAATGACCGACTAATTTCATCAGAGCCCAAAATTGCGAAACAGTTACAGTATTCGAAGGAGGATAGTTTGTTGAATAAGCAACCACATGTATTGAGAGAATCGTCATCGTCTTTATCTGCATCAATGATTGCAGATGGTAGAAATCGAACAAAAAGGAATGCAAATGAGATGAACACTGACAGAGTTGTCGTACACAGCATTGACGGGACACATCCTCTTCTCATTTTACATGGCTGGGATGACTACGATCGTCAATTTTATCAACGTCTTGACAAATTGTGGAAGGTTCTTTACATGTGCTCTTCAGAGCAGATGGAATCTCGCTTAAATTCTCATATTCAAGAGTCGGGACTTCCTTTTGTGCGACGAAGGTCGTTGACGAGGTTCACTCTTTGGATGCAACTGACAATTGGTGTGCAAATTCGATCAGTCCAAATGAAGAGATTTGCTGACGAGATAAAGCTACATTTTGGTCAAAGAAACAATTCTGCTGGAGGAATAGGATCGCTTCCTCTTCCACCTCGTCCACCAGCATCAGTATCGACGAGGAAGGTGCACCACTCGTCTCCGACTGCCCTACAGCCTCCACGCTCGCGTAACTCACCAGGCAATTCAACGCTTCGACCCACCATTACCACTAATATGGCGGCGGACATAGCACTGATTCAAGCGTGGGAACGCCGTCGTCCCGATGAGTCCGATGACGAGCATCGTCATCGACGTGGTAATCCTCCAGATAACGTGTGTGATGCTTTCGGACGCGTGGGAGACGAGCGATTATTGCAAGAGCCATTGAAACCGCCCTCTATTGAACGAAGTATTGGTAGAAATCGAATCAGTGGAGGTGCTACGACAGCATCGTCAGGTAAAAAGCCATCATTTTCCAACACGGAGGCTGATTTAGTAAGGGAAGCCCGCCTGAGGAGATTTGAGACGACGTCTATCCCCAGTCGTCAGGAAAAACTTCCAAGCACTTGGTCTTGCCAAAGATGCACGTTGGAGAATAGTATTGCTGATGACTTCTGTTCTGCATGTGATGGTCCCAAAACGATGTCGTTAGTGAAACCTGTCGCTATTTCTTCTGCTCGTCTTCCATCATCTTATCACCCCGACCAATCAAAGTCATCATCAAATGTTTGGGCAGATGATTCCAAGGCTTTACCAGGACTTAAACGAATTGCTAGATGTGGAGCATGTGGAAATGAAGGTCACAATAGAGCAAATGCGACAGAGTTCAATTGCTCTGCATATTATGACGATCGAGAAGTCGAGAGGAGAGATAAGATCAGGAGGAAACGGGATGAAACACTGGCTGCGGAGCAGTCTAAAATCAGAGCTATTGAGAAACAGTCAGCGACAGCTGAACAACTCCAAGAAGGACTTTTGAAACAGATCGAAGAGTTGAAGCGAAATAATGAGCTTGCCGAGGGTCTTAGAAAAGATGAGCTCAAGAGAAGCAAACAAAAAGTCCAGCGACTCCAAAAACGACAGAACCTGTAGGTTCATTTGAGTTGGTTGAAAGTTGTGTTACTAAAATACAAAGAATAACTACTGTGATGTACTCTATCGGCTCCCACCCCCTCCAATAGCATTTGTCATCATCGTCGAAATTGCCGCCGTTGCTTCTTGCCTTCAATAACGTTACGTATCCATTCTTTGGGCAATTCACTTAAATTGATTTCACCCCACATCATGCTCTTGCCCGCCAAGGTCTCATATATTGCCTCCATCCCCATCTCACGTAATTGCCTTAGCACCATCTCCCCCACCATCCCATCCTTAACACATTTCCGAAATACCGTCTCAACAATCTGATTCCGTGCTCCACTTGGGGGCATCTGATTGTTGATAACCTTTAGGTAGGTACCATATGTGATATGATCTGGCTTCCCGTAAGGACAGTCATTAAGCTCGACAAGCATCGCGTTGGCAATCTCCATCGATCGACTTTGCTCCTCTAAGTCGCCAACGGCAAACGCACAAGCATTTAATACTGAATTATAAACCACACTGTTTGGACGTAGCGTTGACTTCCCGGATGCATCGTACAATTCTTTCATATGTAGGAAGATTTCATACGCTCTATCGGCCTTGCCGTAGGTGTGTGATCGTGCGAAGGCATTGATCACGGTAGCGAAAGATGTAGCGTCGGGGGATACTTTGAGATGACTACTGCTCCTCCCAAGCTCCTCCATCTGCGTTAGTACCTCACATGCACGTTCTGGTGCCATCGGATGTCCAGCGCTCTTGGCCAAAGCATTAAGTACAGAGTTGAAACTACGGACATTTGGCTTGGCGTCAAGGTTATGACCCGTCACGTAAAGCTCCATCATGTGCGCTAACAATAGCTCTGCGTGTTCCGCGGCATCTACCTCACCTGACTTGGCCCATGCATCGATGATGGCATTATAGGTTGCCGTTCGAGGTTTGACGCTATCATCACCCGTCATGCGGTATAAGTCCTCCATTCTTTCTAGTATCTTCTTAGCGCGAGACGCAGCACCCGCTTCATGACTATTGGCCAAGGCACTGATAACAGAATTGTAATTGTAGGAATTAGGCCGTGTATCCTCATTACCGGTGCTATCTGCCCACTCCTCCATAATATGTAAGCATGCCTCGGCACGTTCGGCACCATTCCCTATCCTTCCCCATGCCATCTCCTCACCCTCCCATTGAGCCCATGCGGATATGACTGAATTCCATGCCCTTGATGTTGGTCGGACTTCTGGATCCCCTTCGGCACGCAATCGTTCCATCTCCTCAACGATACGTTGTGCCGCATGTGGTGCACGGGGGGATGACGATCGAGAATAGGCATCAATGACATATGTGTAAGTGAGAGTATTTGGACGCAGATCATTATTCATCTGCAGTGATGATGATGATGACATTGTTGTCATACGCTTCAATACCTCCTCGGCACGTTCTCCGGCGTCCGATTTACCCGAGTGAGCAATGGCATTAATTACTTTCGTATAGCTTTTTACATCTGGTGATACCACCGCTGGCTGTTCATCACCACCATCCACATCATTATAGTAATTATCTCGTAATTCCTCCATCCGACTTAGTAATGATAATGCCTTATCTGAAGCATCATCTTCGCCAGAGTATGACCAGGCATCTATTAGCCAATCGAATGTACGTTTGTCGACCTTGAGTGATCCAAGCATTTCTAAATATTCACCTGTCGATGTCTTGTATCCACCCTGAGTAATTCGTAGGAGTGTGTCAGTCCGTTTGCGTAGAAAGTCTGGATCTGCCATTGCCGTATTGTTTTTTCGTGCATTGTATCGTTTATTAATGGCCTGTTGACGCCCTCCTTCTTCTTCTTGTTGTTGCTGTGGTTGTTGTTGCGTTAGACTGTTACTCCGCGGGAGATCATTATTATTTTGTTGTAGTCGCTGTTCCTCTTCTTCATATACGATATTAACGCTATTTCCACTAGCAAAGTCTAATATGCTATGATCCCCATTCACAACTTTCACTTTTATTCCATTGGACCGGGCACTCTCCATGGCAAAATTGATAATGTCAGCACTGGACACATCATCGCCTTGTTCAAGACATTCCTGTTCGTCGGCATCGCACGAATCTGACAGAACTGACGCATTCACTCGACAGCGAATTCTGGTCCTTCGCGGCGAGGAATAATGGTCAGCGAAGGCAGCGGTTGGTGTCAGAATATCATATTGAAAGCTGGATACCGATGACGATGATGACGGAGCACGGAACGCCGACACCACCGATGATGATGCAACTGCAATTAATATTGCACTTCTTTTTCTGCATTTGACCTGCCCCATACTAATGATGATATCTACGTGAGATGCGGACCTGGGGATGCGCTCCACCGTCTAAAGCTAGAGCGAGGTTGATTGATTGGGAGACTGGCTATCTACTATCTCTACCTCCTCCTACCTACAGGCCTCTTTTCATCGCTCAAAATTTCTGTGGCGTCAAACCCATTTCAAGTCACAAAGACATTCTATCTTCGATACGTCAGTTTGTTATGACATGTCGCTGTGAAAAGTACATATTGGATGACTATTTTGTATTAGTAATTCTTATTCCATTTTCTCGTTCAATTTTTGTGTCAAACGTCATCGAGGAATCCTCGAATAGTTGATGTCCAAGATGAAAAGAGCCGCAACCATCGCAGCTGCAATGTTTGGCGCTTGTTGTAAGTTCACTCGCATTCGAAGGTTTGGTACATATTGTCTCGTCTTTTGAGAGTTTTCGTTTTCTAACATTTCATTACATCTCCTAACGACTCTGTTCCCCGTCTCAGATTCGCAATGCACCTTCTTAAGCGCTGATGCATTACAGTCATCTTCATCGTTCCCACCACAATATCGACAAAATCATCCTCATCGCTACCTTGATGAAGGACATCCTTACACCTTCGATCCTAACAACTTTCATGTCGGATCTTCAACTGATAGTTCTGATGAATTGCAAATGAATCGACCAGATGGAGGTCAGAGAACTATTCAGGCATCGATTGAAACAGACGTTACTCGTAATTACATTTACCAATATGACTCTAGTCATGATCGGATAGGACGGCTGGCTGTGTCAACGCAGCCAGCTCAAAGAAGAAGGAAAAGCAAGCTAGCACCACGAATATTCATGCGCTCATCCATTTTGCCCACAAAGAGGTCCGATTTACTAACATTTGACGAAGAAAGAGAAATTGCCAAGGACATACAGCAATTTCGATGTGTAACACGAGCACGTGATAATTTAGTGGAATGGATGTCAAGAGAAGTAGGGTGGGAGTTATCATCCGAAATAATTGAACCATCAGAGACTCAATTAGCATCAGCATGTTCTCTTACCATCGATCGACTACGAGATGTCATGACACGAGGTCAGGACGCTAGGGCTAGACTTATTCGTGGCAATGTTGGTCTCGTTACAATGACAGCAAAGCGATATTACAACATGCTCAAGAATGGTACAACCGGTGGTGGTGGCGCAGCTGGTACCGATGCTACGCTTAAGCTAGATGATCTCGTCCAAGAGGGTTACATGGGCATAATGGAAGCGGCCGAGAGATTTGACAGTACGAAGGGATTCCGATTTAGCACATACGCCACACATTGGATACGTCAACGGATTGTTCGATCAATTGCCGAAAGTGCACGAATAATACGATTGCCGGTTCATGTCCAAACGATGATACGCAATATGAATAAAACGACAAAAGAAATGGAGGCCATAACTGGACGACGACCGAGTATGCCAGAGTTGGCACATGAAATGGGTATCCCATTGGATAAACTACATTTGTGTCAGCATTTATCCAAGAATGTACTCTCATTAGAACAACCAGTGGATGTAGACGACAATAAGCGCACACTTGGAGATAGTGTAGCATGCACTGAAATTGCCACACCAGATGAAGACCTCATGTCAGAATCGTTGAGAGGCGAGGTTCATGCCATGCTCGATGGACTAGGACATGATGAACGAATAGTCCTGACGCACAGGTTTGGATTAGACGATGGATGGCCGAAAAGTTTGAGGGAAACGGCTGAAGGTATGGGAGTATCGATTGATGTAGTCAGAAGAGTTGAAGCTAAGGCATTAAATAGGTTACGTCAACCACGAATGAATTATCGTTTAAGAGGATTTGTTGGCGGATCTGAGAGTGAGGAGTTGGACCATTTTGCTGCCGATGAAGCACATTATTATGGCTGGACGCCACACACCACAACAAATTATTATGACGATCAGCAACAACATCGCAAAACACCAGAGAGCATTTGGTCATTCTGATGGTTAGCTAGTCGAAGCCTTTGTAGAATAGCTATGTAGATGGGTTCAATAAATTCCTTAGAGAATCATAAATATCGTTCATACATAACTTATGAATACTCTAAACACGGCCGATGTCCCGTGGACATGAATTTTCGGACCCAAACTCAAAGAGCTCATAGAGCTGCAATGCAATATTCTGTCTCAAGCCTTCCTAATCTCGAATACTGACTCCCCACACATAATTTTGTCACCCACGAATGCTTGTCGACTCTTACCACTAGGCAAAGCGGTGCCGTTTACGGACGTGATACAACCTGTCGATGCCATATCGAAAACCTTGACGGACGGAACCTTGGATTTTGAGTTTATAACGAATTTGGCATGTACCGATGAGGCATGCGTATCCTTCTTGATAGCAAACTTGATAACATCCTTTGCACGTGATGCAGGGTCTTTCCCAACACAAACTGTCCCGAGAAGATCACCGCCAAATGGAATTTCATGGCCTATGTGTGGGCCTTCGGTGATACACAATTTGAGTACTCCTTTTACCTTTTCATCATCATCGCTGGCGGCAGTGTCATCTACGGGTTCCCAGTCCATGGATGTGGTGTTGTCATCATCAATAACATCAGTTTGAGTTGAAATCTCACGCGTCGATGGAGCCGGTCCCTTTGATGTATTGGTCCGACGTGCAGCAACGCTGTTGGTTCCAACACCACCACTCGTCATTGTTGACTTGGAAACCTTTTGCATTTTCGTCCCACGATTAATCGCATTCTCGTCAATTACCTTCACAGAATCATCAGAGTCGCAGTCATCCTCCTCATCCTCGTCATGCTTTCGTCTACCACTCTGCCTACGCCCCATGTGTGACTTTGTGGGAGGCTTCTCCTTATGCTTTTCTCCCTCGGTTATCGTCACGACCAACTTTATCAAATTACCACGTATGGCATCATAGTCGGGACTTTCTGAATATCCCAATCCCCGTACCTTTGTAAAGTAGGTGTTCATGACACCCTCCGATCCCACCGACTTTAGACCCTGGAATAATTTACTCTTTAGTCGTTGACTGGCATCCATCTCACGTGACTTAATTACTTTCAATTCCGAATCCGACGTGGCCTTACTCCAAGGGAGGACATGTACACCCTCGTCCTCCTCCTCCTTTTTCGTCTTGCGTTTGCTCGAAGTAGCAGCAGCAGCAGCAACCGATGATGATGATGACGACGACGATGATGCAAACATCAATATCAATTCACAAATGACATACCCCAGCGCTTCAAGGTCATCACGTCGAGAGGGGGTATGTCCCTCCATTATATTGAGTGATGCATACGTCGGGGTTCCCACCAACATGGCATCCGGATGCATATTTTCACGATGCTTACTAGTACTCATATCACCATATCGTTCTACTAGTCCAAAATCAATTAGTCGTATACGTGAACCAACAGAAACTTCCTTCTTCTTATTGGACGCGGACGACGCAGATGCGAGCATAAAGTTTTCAGGTTTGACATCAATGAACAAATTACCATTATCATGCATGGCACGTAGACAGTCGAACATGGCCACGGCAACATTGCCCAACGAGATCTTCGCACCTCCCTTTGTTGCTGTGGTAGGTTTGATGTGCGACTCACGAAGGAGGATGGATACCACCTCTGAAAGTGGAGCGGCCATACGTTCCATGACGAGGAAACGAAAGCCTGATATATATTGTATATATATGGATCAACGAGAGGGCAAAGCAAATAATGCGTAAGCGTATCTACAACACTTCGCTATTTAAGCCTGATATACACGACTTACTTTTATCGGGAGTTTCGCCATAGCCTGGAGGGTTACCCATGTATGGTATTTCCGGCACGAGCACACCACGCATAGCACTACCTGCATTCTGTAATGTTGTGTATTCATGTAATATCAAGTCAGCATTACGTTCACTGGCTGTTTTTTTACGTTTACTTTTACTGGTTGTCGATGATTTCGAGGGTGGTTGAAGAGGTGCGATTTTAATTGCCCATGCCATTGTCGTCGAGGAGGATTTGTTACTCGTCGATGATGTCGAGACTAGTTCATGGACGGACCCGCATGCACCGCTGCCTAGCTGTTTGCCAATCTTCCAACCTTGGCCGACGAGTTGACCTTCCGCTGTCGTCATCGTATTGATGAAAATGGCGCAATAAGAGCCGATAGGATCTCCGCTTTGTCATAACACAACACCCGTCATTGCGATTGCCGGCGTCGGCACTAGCAGTATCTATCGATCGAAGCATCACCCAAACCATGGTCAAGACTGCTCCCGACAATAATAACAAGCAGAAGAATCTCTTCTCCTTCTTCTCGAAGAAGACAGCTTCCAGCAGTCCACCGTCGGTTGCTGCTGCATTTGCGACCGCTGCTCCCTCGAGCAACAACAACTCGTCCTCCGCACTTACGAAACAATCCACAACCAAAGCCTCATCCTCCAACAACAACAACAATGTACAACAGCACAAACAATTATTATCGAAACTAACTATCGGCACGAAGCTTGCTATGTACTGGCCAGACGATGATGAGTACTATCCATGTACGATACATGAACAACGTTGTAATCATCCCCCGTCCCATCCTGGATATGTATTTGAA
>Ga0247831_1003920_pt1 | contig 20739 bp, 20 predicted proteins | sample LaCruzMarch2015__9_FD_192406 | JGI IMG/M metagenome (GOLD analysis project Ga0247831, IMG submission 192406) | Freshwater microbial communities from meromictic Lake La Cruz, Castile-La Mancha, Spain - LaCruzMarch2015_1m | ecosystem: Environmental > Aquatic > Freshwater > Lake | place: Spain...
GGCAAAGACGTGATCGTGGGCGTGAACAAATACAAGCTGGCCAAGGAAGACCCGATCGAAACCTTGTCGATTGACAACGTGCGGGTGCGCGACGGCCAGATCGAACGACTCAAAGCCATCCGTGCCACCCGCGACAGCGCCAAGGTGCAGGCCGCGTTGGACGCGCTGAGCGCCGCTGCCGAATCTGGCCAGGGCAACCTGCTCGACCTGTCCATCCAAGCCGTGCGCCTGCGCGCCACGGTGGGGGAGATTTCTGACGCGTTGGAAAAATCCTTCGGCCGCCACCGCGCCGACACCCAAAAGGTCACGGGCGTTTACGCCGCCGCCTACGACGACGGCGAAAACGTGGGAGACACCATGGAATACTGGAACGCTCTCAAAGCCGACATCGCCGCCTTTGCCGATGCCCAAGGCCGCCGCCCCCGCGTGATGATTTCCAAGCTGGGCCAAGACGGCCACGACCGGGGCGCCAAAGTGGTCGCCACCGCGTTTGCCGACCTGGGCTACGACGTGGACATGGGTCCGCTGTTCCAGACCCCCGAAGAGTGCGCCCGCCAAGCGATTGAAAACGACGTGCATGCCGTGGGCGTGTCCACTTTGGCTGCTGGCCACAAAACCTTGGTGCCCGCCATCATTGCTGAGCTGAAGAAGCAAGGCGCCGACGACATCATTGTGTTTGTGGGTGGCGTGATCCCGCGCCAAGACTACGACATGCTGTACGAAGCGGGCGTCAAGGGCATTTACGGCCCCGGCACCCCGATCCCGGTCAGCGCCAAGGATGTGCTGGAGCAGATCAAGAAGGCTTTGGCTTAAAGATGCTTGTGATACAGTAATACAGTATCACAAGGATTTTGAAGGAGTCTGTTATGGCTGTATCCGTTCGACTGGAACCTCTGCTTGAAAAAGAGCTGGAGTTGACCGCCAAACGCATGGGCGTGACCAAGTCACAGTTCATCGTTGCTGCGCTCGAGAGGGCATTGGGGCGCAAAAATCCTTATGACCTTTTACTTAAGGTGCAAGCGGAGGTGCGGGAGCCTTTGCCAGAAGGCAACCAATTCCTTTCGCCAACCAAGGCGGCCATTCGTTCCAAGCTCAGAGCCAAACGGGATGCCCATCAAGCCGATTGGCTGGCTTTTCAAGAGGCCAAAAAGCAGGGCAAAGTGTGGTCAGGCTCAGACCAGGAAACGGACACGCCGTGAAGGTGGCCTTGATCGACACCGGGCCCATGGTGGCGCTGTTTGACGCCAGTGATGTGGCGCATCGGCACTACACCCGTTTGTTGGCCGAAAACTGGCGGTTGACGACCACTTGGCCTTGTGTGGTGGAGGTGTGCCATTTTCTGGGTGCCAATGCCATCCAGCGATTTCTGCGATGGGTGTCCGAAGGTGGTGTCATCGTGTTCCCGTTTGACGTGTCGAACCTCCCCGACTTGGCGGAGCTGATGGCGCGTTATACCGCTGAGCCTCGGACAGAAATGGACTTGGCGGATGCCTCTTTGGTTTGGTTGGCGCAAGACACGAACACCATCAACGTGATGACCATGGATGTGCGCGACTTCTCGCGGTATCGCCTGCCCGATGGGCGCAGATTCGAGATCTTATGAGCATGCCAAGCACTGACCAGCTTTTGCAGGGCATGCGCCATGGCACTGCCTCCCTGCAGCGCCGTGCCATGGCCAAAGCGATCACTCTGCTGGAATCCACGCGTGCGGACCACCGTGCCCTGGCCGACGAGCTGCTCACGGCCATGCTGCCGCACACGGGCAATTCGTTCCGGCTGGGCATCAGCGGCGTGCCGGGGGTGGGCAAGTCCACTTTCATCGAGGCGCTGGGCCTGTACCTGATTGCGCAAGGCCACCGCGTGGCGGTTTTGACCATCGATCCGTCTTCCACCGTGTCGGGCGGCTCCATCTTGGGGGACAAGACCCGCATGGAGTTGCTCAGCGTGCACGAGCGCGCCTACATCCGCCCCAGCCCCAGCAGCGGCACCTTGGGTGGTGTGGCCGAAAAAACCCGCGAGTCCATGTTGGTCTGCGAAGCGGCGGGCTACGACGTGGTGATCGTCGAGACGGTGGGCGTGGGCCAAAGCGAAACGGCTGTAGCCAACATGACCGACATGTTTGTGCTGATGCAGCTGCCCAACGCGGGCGACGATTTGCAAGCCATCAAAAAAGGCGTGATGGAAATCGCCGATTTGGTGGTCATCAACAAGGCCGACATCGATGCCATCGCTGCCACCCGCGCCGAGTTGCAGATCACCAGTGCCTTGCAGCTTTTGGGCATGCACGGCGGCTCGGGTCATGCGCACGCCGACACCACGCAGTGGCACCCCAAGGTGGTGCAGCTGAGCGCTTTGCTGGGCCAGGGCGTGGACAGTTTTTGGGCCGCAGTCAGCGAGTTCCGAAGTCTGCAAACGGCCAATGGCCGCTTGGCCGAGCGACGCCAGTATCAAGCCCTGTCGTGGATGTGGGAACGCATCGACGCTGGGCTCAAACACAATTTTCGGGCGCAGTCGCGTGTGCAAACACTGCTGCCCCAACTGAGCCAACAAGTCGCTTCTGGCCAGTTGGCCGCCTCGACAGCTGCGCGCCAGTTGCTGGCCGCGCAATCGCATTCCCAACCCGTTCGCGCTGATGAGCGCCCCACCTGATTTTTGAGAGAGAGCAAGCATGCAAGACATCATTGAACAACTGGAAATAAAGCGCGCTGCGGCCCGCTTGGGTGGCGGGCAAAAGCGCATTGACGCGCAACACGCCAAAGGCAAGCTCACAGCCCGTGAGCGCATTGAGGTTTTGCTGGACGAAGGCACCTTCGAAGAGTGGGACATGTTCGTTGAGCACCGCTGCACCGACTTCGGCATGGAAAACAACAAAATCCCCGGCGACGGCGTGGTCACCGGCTACGGCATGATCAACGGCCGTTTGGTGTTTGTGTACAGCCAAGACTTCACCGTGTATGGCGGTGCCTTGTCTGAAACGCACGCCGAGAAGATCTGCAAAGTCATGGACCAGGCCATGAAGGTCGGTGCGCCGGTGATTGGCCTGAACGATTCGGGCGGTGCCCGCATTCAAGAAGGTGTGGCGTCCTTGGGTGGTTATGCCGATGTGTTCCAGCGCAACGTGATGGCCTCGGGCGTGGTGCCCCAGATCAGCATGATCATGGGCCCATCGGCCGGTGGTGCGGTGTACTCGCCAGCCTTGACCGACTTCATCTTCATGGTCAAGGATACGTCGTACATGTTTGTGACGGGCCCTGAAGTGGTCAAGACCGTGACCCACGAAGAAGTCACGGCCGAAGAATTGGGCGGTGCATTGACCCACACCACCAAGAGCGGCGTGGCCGACATGGCGTTTGAAAACGATGTGGAAGCGCTGCTCATGGTGCGCCGCCTGTACAACTACTTGCCGCTGAACAACCGCGAAAAAGCACCCGTTCGCAAGAGCGGCGACACCATCGACCGAGTTGACATGAGCCTGGACACCTTGGTGCCCGAGAACCCCAACAAAGCCTATGACATGAAGGAGCTCATCCTCAAAACCGTGGATGACGGCGACTTCTTTGAACTGCAGCCCGATTACGCTAAGAACATCCTGATCGGCTTTGCCCGTATCGATGGCCAAACCGTGGGCATTGTGGCCAACCAGCCTTTGGTGTTGGCCGGTTGCCTGGACATCAAAAGCTCCATCAAAGCGGCGCGCTTTGTGCGCTTTTGCGATGCGTTCAACATCCCCGTTATCACCTTTGTGGACGTGCCCGGCTTCATGCCTGGTACCAGCCAAGAATACGGTGGCATCATCAAGCATGGTGCCAAATTGCTCTATGCGTATGCCGAGTGCACCGTGCCCAAAATCACCGTCATTACCCGCAAGGCTTACGGCGGCGCATACGACGTGATGGCCTCCAAGCACCTGCGCGGCGACGTGAACTTTGCCTGGCCCAATGCCGAGATTGCAGTGATGGGTGCCAAAGGCGCTGTGGAAATCATCTTCCGCGAAGACAAAGGCGACCCCGAAAAACTGGCCGCCAAAGAAGCCGAATACAAAGCCCGCTTTGCTAACCCGTTTGTGGCGGCGAACCGGGGTTACATCGACGACGTCATCATGCCGCACAACACCCGCAAACGCATTGCCCGATCGCTGGTCATGCTCAAAGACAAGAAGATTGAAAACCCATGGCGCAAGCACGGGAACATTCCGCTTTGATCGGCACCCCGTCATGACGGACTTGATCCGCCATCCATGGATCCCGGGTCAAGCCCGGGAAGACAGATAAAAGGATTCCCTATGTTCAAGAAAATTCTGATTGCCAACCGTGGCGAAATCGCCTGCCGCGTCATCGCCACCGCCCAAAAAATGGGCATCCAAACCGTGGCCGTTTATTCTGAAGCCGACAAAGAAGCGCGCCATGTTCAACTGGCCGATGAAGCCGTGCTGATTGGTCCAGCAGCCTCGCGCGAGTCCTACCTCGTGGCTGACAAAATCATCGCCGCAGCCAAAGCCACAGGCGCACAAGCCATTCACCCCGGCTACGGTTTTTTGAGCGAGAACGCCGAGTTCTCCAAGCGCTGCGAAGATGAAGGCATCGCCTTCATTGGGCCGCGTCACTTTTCAATTGCCGCCATGGGCGACAAGATCGAGTCCAAGAAACTGGCTGGCGCTGCAGGCGTGAACTGCATTCCCGGCGTGAACCACGCGATTGAGACGGCTGAGAAAGCCGTCGAAATTGCCAAGGGCGTCGGCTACCCGGTGATGATCAAAGCCTCGGCGGGCGGCGGCGGCAAGGGCCTGCGCGTGGCCTTCAACGACAAGGAAGCGTTTGAAGGCTTTACGTCCTGCCGCAACGAAGCGCGCAACAGCTTTGGCGACGACCGTGTGTTCATCGAGAAGTTTGTTGAGGAACCTCGTCATATCGAAATTCAGGTGCTGGGCGACAGCCACGGCAACGTGATTTATTTGAACGAGCGCGAGTGTTCGATTCAGCGCCGTCACCAAAAAGTGATCGAGGAAGCGCCTTCACCCTTTATCTCTGATGCCACCCGCAAAGCCATGGGCGAGCAGGCGGTGCAACTGGCCAAGGCGGTGAAATACCAATCGGCCGGTACGGTGGAGTTTGTGGTCGGCAAAGACCAGAGCTTTTACTTTTTGGAGATGAACACCCGTTTACAGGTCGAGCACCCGGTGACCGAAGCCATCACCGGCCTGGACCTGGTCGAGATGATGATCCGCGTGGCCGCGGGCGAGAAATTGCCAATCGAGCAAAAAGACGTACAGCGCAACGGCTGGGCCATCGAATGCCGGATCAACGCTGAAGACCCGTTCCGCAATTTCTTGCCTTCTACGGGCCGTTTGGTGCGTTTTCAGACGCCCAAACAAACCATGTTCCAAGGCAATACCGCCGACTTGTTCGGCGTGCGTGTGGACACGGGGGTGCAAGACGGCGGCGAGATACCGATGTTCTACGACTCGATGATTGCCAAGCTCATCGCGCATGGCAAAGACCGCAACGACGCAATTCACAAAATGCGCGAAGCCTTGAATGGTTTTGTGATCCGCGGCATCAGCACCAACATCCCTTTCCAGGCTGCTTTGTTGGCGCACCCTCGTTTTGTGTCGGGTGACTTCAACACCGGCTTCATTGCCGAGCAATACAGCCATGGTTTCCGCGCTGAAGATGTGCCCCACGAAGACCACGATTTCTTGGCCGCACTGGCGGCCTTCGTTCGTCGCAAGTCGCGCGAGCGTGCCGCGGGTTTAAGTGGTCAGTTGCCAGGATACGACGTGCAAGTGGGCCAAGACTACGCTGTGGTCGAACTGGGCAAGGCAGGCAACAACCGTTATGTGCCCGTGCATGTGGACGAATTTGCGGGCAAGCACGGCGAAGCGCAGATCACAGTGAATGGCAAAATCTACGCCATCGCCTGCAACTCGCGCTTGAACGACATCCGCATCGAAGGCACTTGCAACGGCAAGCCGTTCACCGCGCAAATCGAGCGTGGTACCTTGAAGAACCCATTGGCTTTGCAAGTGCAGCACAACGGCACCCGCATCGAAGCGCTGGTCATGTCGCCCCGCATGGCCGAGTTGCACCAGCTCATGCCTTACAAGGCCCCCCCCGACTTGAGCCGCTTTGTTTTGTCACCCATGCCTGGCCTTTTGGTCGACGTGGCCGTGTCGGTGGGGCAAAAGGTGCAAGCGGGTGAACGCGTGGCCGTGATCGAAGCCATGAAGATGGAAAACGTACTTTTTGCCGCGCAAGACGGCGTGGTCAAGAAAGTGGTGGCTGCCAAAGGCGAATCGCTCACGGTGGACCAGATGATCGTGGAGTTTGAGTAAATGCCCCGCCCTTTCAAAGTGCTGGGCGTCCAGCAAATTGCCATTGGTGGGCCTGACAAAGGTCGCTTGCAAAAGCTCTGGGTCGACATGTTTGGCCTGGAGGTGACCAGCACCTATAAAAGCGAACGCGAGAACGTGGACGAAGACATCTGCGCCATCGGCACCGGCCCGTTCAAGGTCGAGGTCGATTTGATGCAGCCACTCGACCCCGAGAAAAAACCTGCCGTGCACACCACGCCGCTCAACCACATCGGTTTGTGGATTGACGACTTGCCGGTGGCTGTGGATTGGCTCACATCACAAGGCGTGCGCTTTGCGCCCGGTGGTATCCGCAAGGGCGCTGCTGGATTTGACATCACGTTTTTGCACCCCAAGGCGAATGAAGAGTTTCCGATTGGCGGCGAGGGCGTGTTGATCGAATTGGTGCAGGCACCCGATGAAGTGGTGAAGGCTTTTGCGGCATTGGCGGCCAACGCGCGTTGAATTTTGTCGGACCTGAAGGGCTGATTGAAAATATGGCGGGGCTGAAGCCACCGACTTGCAATAAACCGTCTCGTAGGTCGGTGGCTTCAGCCCCGACATGACCTTCAAAAGCCCGTTATGCTCCGGCTTGGCGGGCTTTTGCTTTGGCCAGTGCCGCTTCAATGATGGCGCGTTTGCGGTCCATCTCAGGGGCGTTTTCAGTGCCCTTGGTGTGTGCGTTCAAGTCGGCCAGCTTGTGCTCGGCTTTGGCCACTTGTTGCTGTTGGTGGGTGGCTTCTTCGCGCACCAGACGCTGCTGGCGCGAGGTGTAGCGCTCGCGTGCGGTGTGAGCTTGCTCGGCAGACCAGGCAGCCCAGCCAGAATCTGCACCGGTCACATTTTCCAGCGCAATGCAGTCCACCGGGCACACCGGGATGCACAACTCACACCCCGTGCACCAAGGCTCAATCACGGTGTGCATGACTTTGTTGGCCCCCAAAATCGCATCGGTCGGACAGGCCTTGATGCACAGCGTGCAGCCGATGCACCAGGCCTCGTCAATGATGGCCACATGCCGTGGGCCTTCGGTGCCATGCTCGGGGTTCAGCAAGACCACGGGCTGGCCAGTCAGTGCAGCCAGGCGCTCAATGCCCGCTTGCCCACCCGGCGGGCATTGGTTGAGGGCCGCTTGCCCCTCGGCCATGGCGCTGGCGTAGCTGGCGCAATCGGGAAAGCCGCAACGCGTGCACTGCGTTTGGGGCAGGGCATCGTTGAGGGCAAGAAAAAGCGCCTGGGTCTCAGGCGCTTTGGTGTGCAGGGGCATGGGCCTCAGGCTTTGGGGGCCACCCAAGTGGTTTTGACGGTGCCTTGTGGCTGAACTGCTGCTTTGCTGCTTTTGGCGGGGGCTTTGGCCGGTGTTTTAGCCGGTGTTTTGGCCGCAGCTTTGACAGACGCTACGGCCTTGGCCGCAGGCTTGGCTGCAGGTGCTGCCACGGTTTTGGCGGAAGCTTTGGGCACAGGCTTGGCTAAGCTGGTCTTGATTGGCTTGACTGGTGCTATGGCCGCAACAGACGCTGCAGCGGCGATCACTGTGGGGGCTGCAGAAACGGCATCGGTCACCGCCGCCTTGGCTTTGGGCGCATGGTCCAAGATGAATGAAACCAGCTTGGGGTAAACCACGTTGCGCCAGCGGCTACCACTAAAAATACCGTAATGGCCCGCACCCGGCACTTCCAGGTGCAAGCGGTCTCTCTCCACCACGCCAGTGCATAGGTCTTGCGCGGCGCGGGTTTGGCCAGAACCGGAGATGTCGTCCAACTCGCCTTCCACCGTGAGCAAGGCAGTGCCCTTGATGTCTTGAGGTTTTACGCGCTCGATCTTGCCGTCCACACCCTTGACGTCCCAAGTGCCCTTGACCAGCTTGAAGTCCTGAAACACGGTCTGGATGGTTTCCAAGTAATAGTCGGCATCCATGTCGAGCACGGCGTTGTACTCGTCGTAGAACTTGCGGTGTGCTTCAGTGCTGGCGTCGTCGCCCTTGATCAGGTCCTTGAAGTAGTCGTAATGGCTTTTGGCATGGCGGTCGGGGTTCATGGCCACAAAACCGGTGTGTTGCAAAAACCCGGGGTACACACGTCGGCCGGCGCCCGCGAAGTTGGCCGGTACGCGGTAGATCACATTGTTTTCAAACCAATTAAAACTCTTGTTGGTCGCCAAGTTGTTCACCGCTGTGGGTGATTTGCGTGCATCGATGGGGCCGCCCATCATGGTCATGGTCAATGGGGTTTTTTCGCCACGGCTGGCCATCAATGACACTGCCGCCAACACCGGCACGGTAGGCTGGCACACGCTCACCACATGGCAATGGCCGTAGATGGATTGCAGGTGGCGGATGAATTCTTGCACGTAGTTGATGTAGTCGTCCAGGTGGAACTCGCCTTCGGACATGGGCACCAAGCGGGCATTTTTCCAGTCGGTGATGTAGACCTTGTGGCCTTGCAGCATGGTTTTGACAGTGTCACGCAGCAACGTGGCGTAGTGGCCGGACAAAGGCGCTACCATCAAAACAACGGGCTGGCTTTTGAGGAGTGACAGGGTTGCAGGATCGTCCGTGAAGCGCTTGAAGCGGCGCAGCTCACAAAAGGGCTTGTCGATCTCGATGCGCTCACGGATGGCGACGTCCGTTTGGTTGACCTTGACGGTCTGAATGCCAAACGTTGGTTTCTCGTAATCTTTGCCCAAGCGGTGCATCAGGGCGTAGCCAGCGGACACGCGCTGGGCCAAAGGCGTTTGCGCCATGGGGTTCAGGGGGTTGCTGTAGAGCTTGGCTGCAGCTTGTGCCAGATCGGAAAAAGGCTCCATGATCGAGCGTTGCGTTTCATAAATCTGATAAAGCATGTGACAGTTTCCCTTGCAACAAAATGATGCACTGCAGCAATAGTACAGGAGACCAGCATATATTTTTTGAGTTTGCCCCCTAATTGACAGTCACCTTCCGGACCGTCCAAAAAGAAACCGCCCCGTCAGGGGCGGTTTCAAACCGGATTTCAGTCTTGAAGGGGGGCGGTCAGACGACTTTGGCAATCGATGCGCAGACGTAATCGATGTTTTTGCTGTTCAGCGCGGCGACGCACATGCGGCCGGTGTCGGTGCCATACACACCAAATTCGCTGCGCAGGCGCACCATTTGGTCTTTGGTCAGACCCGAATAGCTGAACATCCCGATCTGGCTGGTGATGAAGCTCATGTCTTGCTGCACGCCAGCCGCTTTGAGGCTGTCCACCAGTTTTTGTCGCATGGCCTTGATGCGCACGCGCATTTCGGCCAGTTCGCTTTCCCACTGGGCGCGCAGTTCGGGGTTGTTCAGAACAGCCGCCACCACCGCGCCACCGTGGATGGGTGGGTTGGAGTAGTTGGTGCGGATGGCGATTTTGAGTTGCGACAACACGCGGGAGGCTTCTTCTTTGTCGGAGGCCACCACCGACAAGGCGCCCACCCGCTCACCGTACAGGCTGAAGCTCTTGGAGAACGACGTCGACACGAAGATGTTCAGGCCCGCAGCCACAAACTTGCCGATCACGGCACCGTCCTCTTGGATGCCGTGGCCAAAGCCCTGGTAAGCCATGTCCAAAAAGGCGGTCAGGTTTTTCGCCTTGACGACGGCAATGACCTGGTCCCACTCTGCTGCAGTGATGTCGTAGCCGGTCGGGTTGTGGCAGCAGGCGTGCAACACAACGATGGTGCCCGCGGCCGCGGCGTTCAGGCTGGCCAACATGCCATCGAAGTTCACGCCCCGATTGACCGCGTCGTAATAGGCGTAGCTCTCTACTTCAAAACCGGCGTTCACGAAGATGGCGCGGTGGTTTTCCCAGCTGGGGTCAGAAATCAGCACTTTGGCCTTGGGACTGACTTTTTTCAGAAAGTCGGCACCGATTTTCAGGCCGCCCGTGCCGCCGATGGCCTGCACGGTGGACACGCGGCCCGACTTGACCACGTCGGATTCAGCGCCAAACACCAGCGCTTTGACGGCGTTGTCATAGGCCACGATGCCGTCAATTGGCAGGTAGCCACGCGCGGTGGGGGTGGCCATCATGGTTTTTTCAGCCGCTTGCACGCATTGCAGCAGGGGCAGTTTGCCGTTGTCGTCGAAGTAAACGCCCACGCCTAAGTTCACTTTGTTGGGGTTGGTGTCGGCGTTGAATTGTTCGTTCAGACCCAGGATCGGGTCGCGGGGGGCCATTTCGACGGCGGAAAACAAAGACATGGTGACAATCCTGTGTAGTCAATGGGGAAAAGCTCTTTATTTTAGGCTCAAACCACTGCACCGGCGCGTTCCAACTCAAGGCGGTGTGGGCTCCGTAATCCGTTGGCTTTGGGTCTTGGGCAGATGGATTGGACTGCAGACACTTGGCCTTGCAAAGCACTTTGATGTTATTTTGCGCATAAACTATGCGCATACTTCTCGGAGGTTCCGCATGTTGCGCTTTGAAGATGCCCCGAAAAAGCCCGTCAATTTATCGCTCAACGCTGAGGTGCTGGCCATGGCGCGTGAACTGGACATGAATGTGTCACGCACGGTGGATGCCTTGCTGGCTCAAGAAGTCAAGCGCCAGTATTGGGCGCGCTGGCAGGCGCAAAACCTGGATGCCATTGCCAGCTACAACGCCCGCATCGAGCAAGAGGGCTTGCCCCTGGACGCTTACCGCAGTTTCTGAGCCATGGCCCAGTTCGACGTGTATGCCCACCCGGATCCCCACATGCGCGAGCGCACCCCCTATTTGCTGGACGTTCAAAACAGCTTTTTGGACAAGATTGCCACGCGTATCGTGATTCCCTTGCGCAGCGCCGAATATGCCCCTTTGCCGATGCGTGACCTCAACCCTGTCTGTACGGTGGATGGTCAGGCGCTGGTGCTGGACAGTGCTGCCCTTGCCGCAGTGCCTGTGCGCTGGTTGGGTGCGCCGCTGTTGAATTTGCGCGCCCAAGCACCCGATGTGGTCAATGCGCTCGACATTTTGTTTGGCGGCTATTGACCTCAGGGCGTGCTCTGAGCTGGCAGATTCAGTCCGGTCAGTCGCTCCTCTTTCCACAAAAAACGAGTTCCCATGTCTGAAATCATTCCTCTGTCAGAGGTCACATCTGTCCCACTCGATGGCCAATTTATTAGCTACCCGGGCTCGCCCTTTGAGCTGTTCCAGCCTTACCCGCCCGCTGGCGATCAGCCCGTGGCCATTGAGCAGCTGGTCGAAGGCGTGCACGATGGCGAGGTGTTCCAGACCCTGTTGGGCGTGACCGGCTCGGGTAAGACCTTTACCATGGCCAATGTGATTGCACAAATAGGCAAGCCCGCCATTGTGTTTGCGCCCAACAAAACGTTGGCGGCGCAGCTGTACAGCGAGTTCCGAGAGTTCTTTCCCAAAAACGCGGTCGAGTACTTTGTCAGTTATTACGACTACTACCAGCCCGAGGCCTATGTGCCGCAGCGCGACCTGTTCATTGAAAAAGACAGCGCGATCAACGAGCACATCGAGCAGATGCGCCTGTCGTGCACCAAAAGCATCATGGAGCGGCGCGATGTGGTGATCGTGGCCACGGTGTCGGCCATTTACGGCATTGGCGAGCCCGAGAGCTACCACCGCATGATCATGACGCTGCGCACCGGCGACAAGCTGGGCCAGCGCGACGTGATCGCGCAGCTGATCCGCATGCAGTACCAGCGCAACGACATGGAATTCAGCCGAGGCAAATTCCGCGTACGGGGCGACACCATCGACGTCTTTCCGGCCGAACACTCCGAGTTGGCCATCCGCATCGAGTTGTTTGACGATGAAATCGAGAGCCTGCAGCTGTTTGACCCGCTCACCGGGCGCATTCGGCAGAAGATTCCGCGTTTCACGGTTTATCCGTCCAGCCACTACGTGACGCCACGAGACAAGGTGCTGGCGGCGGTGGAGACCATCAAAGTGGAACTGGCGCAGCGCTTGAAAGAACTGGTGGGCATGGGCAAGCTGGTCGAGGCGCAACGCTTGGAGCAGCGCACCCGGTTCGATTTGGAAATGCTGTCCGAAGTGGGGCACTGCAAGGGTATTGAGAACTACACCCGGCATTTGTCGGGCGCGGCCCCGGGCGATGCACCCAGCACGCTGACCGATTACATGCCGCCTGACGCCATCATGTTTCTGGACGAGAGCCACCAGATGATCGGTCAGCTCAACGCCATGTACAACGGTGACAAGGCCCGCAAGACCACCTTGGTGGAATACGGCTTTCGCTTGCCCAGCGCTTTAGACAATCGCCCGCTCAAGTTTGAAGAGTTTGAAAAGCGCATGCGCCAGTGCATCTTTGTCTCGGCCACGCCTGCCGACTATGAAAAGACGCATTCGGGCAAAGTGGTCGAACAAGTGGTGCGCCCCACAGGTTTGGTCGACCCGCAGGTCGAGGTGCGCCCTGCCATCCACCAGGTGGACGACGTGCTGCAGGAAATTCGTATCCGGGTGGACAAGCACGAGCGGGTGCTGATCACCACGCTGACCAAGCGTATGGCCGAGCAGCTGACCGATTACCTGAGCGACAACGGCGTCAAGGTGCGCTACCTGCACAGCGACGTGGACACAGTGGAGCGGGTCGAGATTTTGCGTGACCTGCGCTTGGGCGCTTTCGATGTGCTGGTGGGCATCAACTTGCTGCGCGAGGGCCTTGATATTCCCGAGGTCTCGTTGGTGGCGATTTTGGACGCCGACAAAGAAGGCTTCTTGCGATCCGAGCGGAGCTTGATCCAGACCATTGGCCGTGCAGCGCGCAACCTCAACGGGCGCGCCATTTTGTACGCCGACCGCATCACGGAGTCGATGAAAAAAGCCATGGGCGAGACCGAGCGCCGCCGCATCAAGCAAGTGGCGCACAACGAGGTCATGGGCATCACGCCCAAGAGCATTGTCAAAAAGGTCAAAGACCTGATCGACGGCGTTTACAGCGAAAAGTCGGGCAAAGAAGCCGAGCGCTTAGAGCAAGCTGCGGTGCAAAGGGCCAAAGTGGAGGACATGAGCGAGAAAGACATCGCCCGTGCCATCAAGCAGTTGGAGAAGCAAATGATGGAACACGCCCGCAACCTGGAGTTCGAAAAGGCCGCTCAGGTACGCGACCAACTGACCATCCTGAAGGAGCAGGCCTTTGGCGCGGCAGGGGGCGACCACATCGTGCCGCTGATCAGGGCTTGAATAACCCTATAACCCGACTGATTTGATCGGGTATGCCTTATACTTGACTTGTTTAGTCGGGAACCAACTCAGCCGGTTTTCAGACAGCGCTTCCACCCACTTCAGGAGTCTGCCATGCGTTTAACCACCAAAGGCCGTTTTGCCGTCACCGCCATGATCGACTTGGCTTTGCGTCAAGACGCAGGCCCCGTGACATTGGCCGCCATCAGCCAGCGCCAACAGATTTCACTGTCCTATTTAGAGCAGTTGTTCGGCAAGTTGCGTCGCCACAACCTGGTTGAGTCCACCCGTGGACCCGGCGGCGGTTACACCTTGGGCCGCAAATCCACAGACATCACCGTGGCCGACATCATTTTGTCCGTGGATGAGCCGATTGACGCCACCCACTGCGGTGGCAAAGAAAATTGCAATGGCGGCGATGGCCGCTGTATGACACACGACCTGTGGGCCTCACTCAACTCTAAAATGGTGGAGTTTCTGGACTCGGTGTCCTTGCAAAAGCTGGTGGATGACCAATTGGCCAAAGGTTTGGTGGTCGAAAACAAGCCCAGCCTTAAGCGTGCAATTGCCCCCATGCCAATCAGCCAGCCTATTCGCGTGAATGTGCCCAACTCGGTGTTTGACTTGGGCAACATGTTCGCCAAATCCTGATTTCCGAAGAAGAGCAGACCATGACCACACCCCATTTCCCCATTTACCTTGATTACGGTGCCACCAACCCTTGTGATCCCCGCGTGGTGGACGCCATCGTCCCTTGGTTACGCGAGCACTTTGGCAATCCCGCATCCCGTACCCACGCTTGGGGCTGGGAGGCCGAAGCTGCCGTCGAAAAAGCCCGCGATCAAGTGGCTGATCTGATCGGTGCCGACTCCCGCGAAATCGTTTGGACCAGTGGCGCAACCGAGTCCAACAACCTGGCCATCAAGGGCGCTGCGCATTTTTACAAGTCACGCGGCAAGCACCTGATCACCGTCAAGACCGAACACAAAGCTGTGCTCGACACCATGCGTGAGCTGGAGCGCCAGGGTTTTGAAGTGACCTACATGGATGTGCAGGCCGATGGTTTGCTGAACATGGACGCGCTCAAGGCCGCCATTCGCCCCGACACCATCTTGATCAGCGTGATGTTCGTGAACAACGAAATCGGCGTGATCCAGGACGTGACCGCGATTGGCAACTTGTGCCGCGAAAAAGGCATCATCTTCCACGTCGATGCGGCCCAAGCCACTGGCAAGGTCGAGATCGACATGACACAGCTGCCCATCGATTTGATGAGCCTGGCGTCGCACAAAACCTATGGCCCTAAAGGCATTGGCGCTTTGTATGTTCGACGCAAGCCCCGCATTCGCCTCGAAGCGCAAATGCACGGTGGCGGTCATGAGCGCGGCATGCGCTCGGGCACCCTGCCAACCCACCAGTGCGTGGGCATGGGCGAGGCGTTTCGCATTGCCAAGCTCGAGATGGTGCAAGACAATTCCAAGGCCCGCGCTTTGCACGACCGCCTGATCAACGGCCTGAGCGACATGGAGCAGGTGTTTTTGAATGGTCATGCCACCCAGCGCGTGCCCCACAACATCAACATGAGCTTCAACTTTGTTGAAGGTGAATCACTCATCATGGGCATCAAGGGCCTGGCAGTGTCTTCTGGTTCGGCCTGCACTTCGGCCAGCCTGGAGCCCAGCTATGTGTTGCGCGCCCTGGGCCGCAGCGACGAGTTGGCCCACAGCAGCCTGCGCATGACGATTGGCCGCTGGTCCACCGAAGAGGACATCGATTACGCGATCAAAACCATCCGCGAAAACGTGGCCAAGTTGCGCGATCTCAGCCCCCTGTGGGAAATGCACCAAGATGGCATCGACTTGAGCACCATTCAGTGGGCTGCCCACTGAGCTGACATTGACCTGAATACGGAGAAAACACCATGGCATATTCTGAAAAAGTGGTTGACCACTACGAAAACCCCCGCAATGTCGGCTCGTTTGACAAAGGCGACGACAGCGTGGGCACCGGCATGGTCGGCGCACCGGCTTGCGGCGACGTGATGAAGCTGCAGATCAAGGTCAACCCGACAACCGGCGTGATCGAAGACGCGCGCTTCAAAACCTATGGCTGCGGCTCGGCCATTGCGTCCAGCTCGCTCGTGACCGAATGGGTCAAGGGCAAAACGCTCGACCAAGCTGCAGCCCTCAAAAACAGCGAAATCGCCGAAGAGCTGGCGCTGCCACCGGTCAAAATCCACTGCTCCATCCTGGCCGAAGACGCCATCAAGGCGGCCGTTGAAGACTACAAAAAGAAACACCTGAACTGACATGGCCATCTCCTTGTCTGCCGCCGCAGCGCGGCATGTGACCCGCTACTTGGCCAAACGTGGTTCGGGTGTGGGTGTGCGCTTGGGCGTCAAGACCACGGGCTGCTCGGGCCTGGCCTACAAGCTCGAGTACGTGGACGACATCGCCCCAGAAGACGTGGTGTTTGAAGGCCACGGCGTCAAGGTGCTGGTGGACCCAAAGAGCCTGGCCTACATCGATGGCACAGAGTTGGACTTTGTGCGCGAAGGCCTGAACGAAGGCTTCCGCTTCAACAACCCCAACGAGCGTGACCGCTGCGGTTGCGGTGAGTCTTTCCGCGTGTGATCTCGCTTCAAGCCAACGACTTCGAGCTTTTTGATGTGCCTGTGCAGTTTGCGCAGGACCGTGCTCAACTTGATGCCCGCTGGAAAGCCTTGCAGCGCGAAGCCCACCCCGACCGCTTTGCTGCCGATGGCGCCGCAGCTCAGCGCGTGGCCATGCAGTGGTCGGTGCGCATCAACGAGGCCTATCAGCGGCTCAAAGACCCGCTCAAACGCGCCGCCTATTTGTGCGAGTTGCGTGGTGCGCCCGTGCAGGCCGAAAACAACACCGCCATGCCCGCCGCATTCCTGATGCAGCAGATGGAATGGCGTGAAAGCTTGGAAGACACGGCCAGTGCCCAAGGCTTGGAAGCACTGGCAGACGTTGTGGCTGCCGAGCAGCGTCGCGTGCAGCAAACGCTGGGCGATTTGCTGGATGTGGCCAAAGACCCTGCGCAAGCCGTGGGGCAGGTGAGGGCGCTGATGTTCATCGAGCGCTTCACGCAAGAAGTGAACGCTAAACTCGACCGATTGACCTGACCTCCCCTGATTGACCATGGCGTTACTGCAGATTTCTGAACCGGGCCAGTCGCCCGACCCCCACCAACGCCGGATCGCCGTGGGCATCGACCTGGGCACCACGCATTCGCTGGTGGCCTCAGTGCGCAACGGCGTGGCCGAATGCTTGCCCGATGACGATGGGCGGGTCATCCTGCCTTCGGTGGTTCGATTCATGCCGGGGCAAGGCCGTCAAATTGGTTTTGACGCTGTGCAATCTGCCGCCAGCGACCCGGTCAACACCATCGCCTCGGTCAAGCGCTTCATGGGGCGTGGCCTGCAAGACATCGCCGACCGCAGCAAACTGCCTTACGAGTTCACCGCCAGTGAACTGGGCATGCTGTCCATTCAAACCGTGCAAGGCCCCAAATCGCCCGTCGAGGTGAGTGCCGAAATTTTGGCCACCCTGCGTTACCGCGCCGAAGACACCTTCAACGACGACCTGTACGGCGCCGTCATCACCGTGCCCGCTTACTTTGACGACGCCCAGCGCCAAGCCACCAAAGACGCAGCGCAACTGGCGGGCCTGAACGTGCTGCGTCTCATCAACGAGCCGACAGCAGCGGCCATTGCTTATGGCCTGGACAACGCCAGCGAAGGCGTTTATGCCGTGTTTGATTTGGGCGGCGGCACGTTCGATATTTCGATTTTGCGTCTGACGCAAGGCGTGTTTGAGGTCTTGTCCACCGGCGGTGACTCCGCCTTGGGTGGTGACGATTACGACCAAGCCCTGGCCGATGTCGCCATGTCACGTCAGCCCGCACTGCAGGCTTCAACAGCCGAAGACAAAACACGCCTCAAGGCAGCAGCCCGTGCAGCTAAAGAAGCATTGACGAGCGCGGATACGGTCAGCCTGAATGTGGCGCTGTCTACAGGTGCCTTGTCGTCGCCCATCAGCCGTGCAGATTTCGAACAAGCCACCCAAGCCCTGACGGCCCGCTGCATCACCGCCGTGCGTAAGGCCTTGCGTGATGCGCAGCTGGCCAAAGAAGACGTGCAAGGCGTGGTCATGGTGGGTGGCTCTACCCGCATGCCGCAAATCCAGCAGGCCGTGGCCGAATTTTTTGGCCAAGCGCCACTCAACAACCTCAACCCCGACGAAGTCGTCGCTTTGGGCGCATCCATCCAGGCCAACCAACTGGCGGGCAACAACGCCTCTGGCGAGTTGCTGCTGCTCGATGTGATCCCGTTGTCGCTGGGCATCGAGACCATGGGCGGTTTAGTCGAGCGCATCATCCCGCGCAACCAGACCATCCCCACCGCCATGGCGCAGGACTTCACCACCTACCAAGACGGCCAAACCGCGCTGGCGCTGCATGTGGTGCAGGGCGAACGCGACCTGGTGCAAGACTGCCGCAGCTTGGCCCGCTTTGAGCTGCGCGGCATTCCGCCCATGGCTGCAGGCGCAGCCCGCATTCGCGTGACCTTCACGGTGGACGCCGATGGCCTGCTGAGCGTGGGGGCCAAAGAACAAATCAGCGGCGTGGAGGCGCGCATTGACGTCAAGCCTTCTTATGGCTTGAGCGACGATCAGATTGCCACCATGCTGCAAGAGAGCTTCACGACCGCGCAAGCCGACATGAAGGCTCGCGCCTTGGTCGAGGCCCGCGTGGACGCCGACCGCATGCTACTGGCCACGCGCAGCGCCTTGGCCGCAGACGGTCAATTGCTGAACGCTGCCGAACGCGCCAACATCGACGCCCTGATGGCCACGTTGCAAGCGGCCATCCCAACAGAACAAGACGCCAAAGCCCTGGAAGACTGCACCCAGGCGCTGGCCAAGGGCACCGAAGCCTTTGCGGCCGAGCGCATGAACCACAGCATCCAGAAAGCCCTGGCTGGCCAAAATATCCAGTCGATGTAATCCACAATACCGCCATGCCCGTTATCAAAATCCTGCCCCACGCCGAATACTGCCCCAACGGGGCTGAAATTACTGCACCTGCGGGCACCAGCATCTGCGAAGCGCTGCTCGACAACCACATCAACATCGAACACGCCTGCGACATGAGCGCGGCCTGCACCACCTGCCACGTGGTGGTGCGCGAAGGCTTTAAAAGCCTGGGTGAGATGGAAGAAACCGAGGAAGATCTGCTCGACCGCGCCTGGGGCTTGGAGCCCAACTCGCGCCTGAGCTGCCAGGCCTTTGTGGCTAAGAGTGATCTGGTCATCGAGATTCCGCGCTACACGATCAACCACGCCAAAGAGCTGCACTGAGCGAAGCCGAACCATGCGTCAAATTGTTCTGGACACCGAAACCACGGGCCTCTCGGCCGAAGGCGGCGACCGCATCATCGAGCTGGGCTGTGTGGAACTGTATGCCCGCAAGCTCACGGGCAACAACCTGCATTTCTATTTCAACCCCGAGCGCGACAGCCATGAAGATGCGCTCAAAGTGCACGGCATCAGCAACGAGTTTTTGCGAGACAAACCCAAGTTTACCGAGCTGACGGAAGACATCCTGAATTACCTGGCCGATGCCGAGCTCATCATTCACAATGCAGCGTTTGACATCGGCTTTCTTAACAAGGAACTTGAACGTGTCGGGAAAAAGCCGTTGAAGGCTTACGTCAATGGTGTGATCGACACCCTGGCCATGGCCAAGGAAATGTTCCCCGGTAAACGCAATAGCCTCGACTCGCTGTGCGACCGCCTTGAGGTCGACAACTCTGGGCGCACCCTGCACGGCGCTTTGCTCGATGCCGAGTTGCTGGCCGACGTTTACATCAACATGACACGCGGCCAAGAGGCGCTGCTGATCGATGCGGGCGACGCACCTACAGACACACAGTCGGTCAAGGTGCAACTGGACCTGAGCACCTATGCTTTGCCGGTACTTCCCGCCAATGCCCAAGAGTTGGCCGCGCACGATGATGTGCTGACCCAACTCGACAAATCAAGTGGCGGCAAAACTGTTTGGCGACTGGCTCTGTCGGCTTGAGTCGCATCGACCAAAAGGCCATGCGTTTGGCGGCGATTTTTCAGCTGTTAAGGGTCAAATGGGTCAGGTTTTCATGTCATAATCGTCGTCTTGGCTGAACGGCGCAGGGCGATTAGCTCAGGGGTAGAGCACTGCATTCACACTGCAGGGGTCGCAAGTTCGAAACTTGCATCGCCCACCAAAAATTCCCAATGAAATCAAGCACTTAGAGGAAACTCTAGGTGCTTTTTCTTTAGTTCAAAGTAGTATGGTCCGGGTTTACTACTTCTTATAGATTTTTCGAAGTCTTTTCATAGATTTCGGAACAGTCGAACAACCCCAATTCAATCTGTTCCCAGTGACGCCAACAAGGTGTCAATGCCGCATCGATTTTTGCCTCTGCGCAGACGCAGCTAGCGCTGTGCTAAGCTTGAAAAAACGCTACTTTTGTTTTGAAGCGAGTCCTGCTACTCAGCCCAGCGAGTCCAGGAAATAACGCGTTGTAGGGCTTTTTTGATGCACCGCACGGGTGCCGTTTAGAAAAGAGCACTGCCTTATGCAGACTTTGTAGAAATGCAGTCGCTAAAGGCTGATAGCTACTAATTAGCATGGTTTAGCGCCACTTTTGGGAAGTGTTGCCGGAAGTTCCAATCCTCTCACCCTGACCAAGATTGCTTCATTGGAACCCATTGGTCTAAAAGGTTGGTGGATTTTTTGCTTTTTTGGGTGGTCCAGTTATTGTTCAGTAAGTCGTGCGACCCTGATGCCTCTTATATTCCACTTGTTTGAACGCATGTATAGCTAGGTTCTCGGTCAGCTAGTCTGGCCGACAGGCCATATGGTCTGGGTTGTGGCTTATGCGATATGAAAATATACGCAGTTGCCTTGGCTCGACTTTCAGTTGGACCGTTTCTGAGCCAGCTCTAAAGCAGGGGCCGGGGTGGGTCTTCAAATTAGCTTCAACTGTTGGGCGGGCTTCAGTACCATTTGTTAGAATTTCTTGGATTTGCTAAGCTTTCGCAAAGTCCAATTTTTAGTGAATGCAAAATGACTATTGACTTTCAAACTGAGCTGAAGAAATTGACGCTCAAGGTCGCTCAATTAGAGGCAGAGAATTCATATCTAAAAAAATTTTTAGGAATTG